>Ga0183095_10179_pt2 | contig 73451 bp, 71 predicted proteins | sample BioMet4_FD_130346 | JGI IMG/M metagenome (GOLD analysis project Ga0183095, IMG submission 130346) | Microbial communities from bioreactor (seeded with sewage sludge) at LBNL, California, USA - Biofuel metagenome 4 (v2) (version 3) | ecosystem: Engineered > Bioreactor > Anaerobic > Unclassified ... | reverse complement strand
TTGCTCTTCCGATCTCTAGCATTGCCAATATGTGCGTAATTGTATACAGTCGGTCCGCAGACATACATGCTGACATGTCCTTCCTTGATTGGCTTAAACTCTTCAATTTTTAAATCTCTTGTGTTATATAGTTTTATCATCATTCCCTCCTGGACATAAAAAGCGTCTTACAAAAAGACGCCTCAGCGTGGTCCCACTTTTCTTTGTGCTCTCAACCTTTAACGCAGGGTACGTTCCTTGTTAGGGACCTTCCGGGGTGCTCCTCTCTTCCTTTGTCAGAATGTTTCACCAATCCATTCCTCTCTCATAGACCAGGTCAGAGCTCTTTCCCTTCATTAGTTTCTACCAGTATAAACCAGATTCTCTTTTCCTAAAAGTAAAATAATACTATACTGAACTTACAAAAAGGAGATCTTTATGGCAGACACAAAATCATTCAAACAGCAGGCAGAAGAAGCAGGTGAGTTTTTAAAAAAGGTCGGCGGTGAAACTGTCGAAGCCTTTAAGAACAGTGACGCAGGCAAAGAAGTTCTTGGTGATGACGGTAAATTCGGTACAGATGATATGGAACATCTGAAGCAGGATGCTGGAGAGAATTTTGCCAAGGTAAAGAAGGCTATTGTTGGCGAAGATGGTTCCTTCGGTGAAGATGACAAAGAACGCTTGAAGAAAGAAGCAGAAGCTCTTGCCGGAATGGCAGGCAATGATCTCAACAATCTCTTTAAAAAATAATGATCATTTACAAGAAAGAAATTCATAGCGAATTTCTTTCTTGTATAATACTGTTGGAAACCATTTTCGCTGCAATCAACCAATACAAATTAATCAACTGGGCATTTCTTTTCTTTACCATCTTTTTTTTCATCTCTGTATATGTAGATCGTCGGAGATTTCGCAATGCCCTCTATTTACAGGCATGGCTTCTGACCGGCGTCTTCCTACTAATCTATAACTTCAAAGATTCCGTGGCTCTTTTGATACTGTACCTCATTGCAGGCATCTTCTTGATCTTTTTATTATGGATTGTCCCAATTTTATTGATCATCAATGGCTTTATTGTGGTGAAGCGCGAAGGCTTTTCCCTCAGCAATCTTCTCTCCCTCTTCTTTGCGATATTTATCATCAGCGGTGAATTTGCATCCATACGGAGCGTCCTCCACAGCAGCCGTCAAAATCCACTCTGGCTTGGTTCTATGGAACTATTATTTGGCATTACGATTTTCTATGTATCCATGGTCTTCCTTGTATTCATGTTCTACAGCATCTTTGTACGTTGGATTCCCCCGCAAATTACATATCAATTATGTAATTCTGCTTGGCAGCGGACTCATTAACGACGAACGTGTTTCCAAGCTTCTGACACAACGGGTTGATAAAGGCATCAAGGTCTATCAGAAGTCTGGCCATACATGCAAAATAATCATGTCCGGTGGGCAGGGGCTTGATGAAAAAATCTCTGAGGCACAGGCAATGAAGAAGTATGCTGTTGCAAATGGTGTCCTAGAAAAAAGATATTCTTTTAAAGGACACTTCCACCAATACCATGGAGAATCTGTATAATTCGCAAAAGATTCTTTAAGAAAGAGAAGAAAAACATGATACTGCGGTCGTAACCAGTCAGTATCATGTCTTGCGTGTCAATGTTTATGCAAAGTACCTGCAATTCCCCATTACTGGAATTGGTGCACCTACGGCCATGACACGGGAGTATGCAGGTCTTGCTAAATATTATTGGAAGACCTACGTATTCTTTTATCTTATTACACTGCTCCCATTGATCATTGCGATCATCTACTCTGCAAAGGAGATATAAACATCTCCTTTTTTATTGCAGATCTTCGCCATTAGATGCAATAACTTTCTGATACCATGCAAAAGAATCCTTCTTTGATCTTGTCATTGTTCCCGTACCATCATTATTGCGGTCAACATAAATGAAGCCATACCGCTTCTTCATCTCTCCTGTTGTAAACGAAACACAGTCAATACATCCCCAAGGTGTATAGCCCATCAGATCAACACCATCTTCTTCAACCGCCTTCTTCATTTCCTGAATATGATTGCGGAAGTATTCAATGCGATATGGATCATGACAAGAACCATCTGCTTCTTTCTGGTCGATTGCACCAAAGCCATTTTCAACAATGAACAAAGGCTTCTCATATCGCTCATAGAAAGCATTGAGTGCGTATCGTAAACCTTCCGGGTCAATTGCCCATCCCCAATCAGATACTTTAATGTATGGATTTGCAACCGAATACTGAGATGAACCATCCAAAGATTTCGATACATCTTTATGCGCTTGAGAGTCAACAGTATTGGTCATGTAATAAGAGAAACCAATATAATCAACCGTACCTTCACTGAGATCTTTTTTATCCTGTTCGGTAATATCCAGATGCCACTTCTTTGCCTCAAACATTTTCAATGCGTATGCTGGATAATGGCCGCGGCATTGTACATCGGACCAGAAGTATCTTTGATGCATCATCTGCTGTGCTAAAACCTGATCTGCTGGCCGGCAGGAGAACGGATAAATTGGGACCATGGAAATCATGCATCCAATTTTGTTTTCCGGATCAATCTCATGACCAATCTTTACTGCCTGTGCCGATGCAGTCAACTCATAGACCCCGCACTGATACATGGCCTTTTCCGGATCATCATAGCTGCCAAAGTGTGCGCCAGAGTTTGTCCAGCCGAAGATATCATTTTTATAATTCATCTGGTTATTGATTTCATTAAAGGTCATCCAGTATTTTACTTTCCCTTTGTAATGTTCAAAACATACCTTTGCAAACATTACAAAGCAGTCGATTGTCTTACGATTCATGAAGCCGCCATATTCCTTTGCCAAATGATATGGCATTTCAAAATGAGACAGCGTAATGACTGGCTGAATGTTGTACTTTAGTAATTCATCGAAGACGCCATCATAGAACTTCAATCCCTCAGCATCCGGTTCTGCTTCATCACCATTTGGGAAAATCCGTGTCCAGGCAATGGATGTTCGGAAACACTTAAATCCCATTTCCGCAAATAGTGCAATGTCTTCTTTATAGTGATGATAGAAATCAATACCAATATGATTTGGATAGTACAGACCTTCTTTCACACCATCTGTAATAACACGCGGTGTATCCTTCGCACCTCCTGTCATGACATCCGCAACCGACAATCCTTTGGTTGTACCAATCACACCGCCTTCAAATTGATGGGCTGCTAATGCTCCTCCCCATAAAAAATCCTTTCTTAATGCCATATTGATTTCCTTTCCGACCACATGGTCAATCATTGGTTCCTAAAAGTTTTCTTAACCTACGGATATCCTCTTTCGGATATTTTTCCTGTAAAAATTTTAGGATACGATCTCTGCTTTGCTCTGGTGTTCTTGTATAGACATGATTGCTGAACCGTTTGCCCAAGAAGTTCTCTGGGGTTGCGTATCGTGCCACACCCCAGCCATAATCATTTCCTCTTTTATCCTGCCGATATTCAAAGTCGCTGGTCAAGACATAGCACTGCATCTGCAGACGAGTGATATGTGTATCAAATCCCCTGCGTCCGTTCATACCGTAATTTCCTAAGCCCTTGGCTTCATATGACAGCATGCTTTTCCTGCTTTGGATAATGTTGTATAAATACTGATCCTCATACGATGCTAAATTATCATTGAACCTCGCATCAAAGTCATAAGCATTCCGGCGCCAATTGGCAAAGTCAATGAACCACTTCATTGAGATAAATCCCGCTTTATTGTTAAAGAACTTTCCATAGACACAGTTACCCATCCGCAAAACGGGTCCCTTCCACTCCCATGGACCTGGTTTTTTCGTAAACCAGAGATCTTCCGGAGTATGTTCCTCAATGGAGAGACCTTCAATTCCGCAGGGAAAGAAAGGAAGAAACCCCACTTCCTGAACAGCATCATACATGTCCTCTTTTTTACGAAAATATCTTTTCATATACTATCGCCATCATAACACAAAACAAGCATCTCGAAAGATGCTTGTATGTTTTGAATCGTTTATAACTTCATCGTCGAATCAATATCTGGCTTCGAATTCTTTGAAAGATAGAAAGCATAGATACTATTTCCAACTTTCAGCCATCCTTCCAGATCCGTCATCCAAATATAATCATTCTCACCGAGAATATCCTGTTTAATCAAAGCAATCAATTCATCTTCCGAGTAAGGACCATATTTTGATTTATCCGGTTTCATGTAATACCAAATCTTATCCATGTTTTATGTCCCTTTCTCTGATCAGTTAATTGGCATCTGCTGTTTTGTAATACCGAATGATTTCGATCCATCACTATCAACCGTAAATGTCTTATCTGAATTATCAGCTGTTAAATGATAACTCGCATCATTCGATTTCACAACTACCCCCCAGATATCAGAAATTTTATATGTTCCAGCGGCAAGTGTAAATTTCTGCGCTTTTGTCACATAATTATCATTATCAATTGAATTAAAAGTGAAAGTCACTTCATATGATGTTACCACATACTTCTGTGTTGTCTTTGTCGTATCACTTTCGGTATATGCCGTACTATTGGAGTATGCCTTTACACGAATATTATGTGTTGTGTTATTTGTAATATTTGTATTCGCCGTGCTGAATGATACGGAATTTGTTGTTGTGTTCTGATCAGGCCCATCATCGATGTTCACAATGTAGTAATCCGCATTCGGCACAGCAGTCCAGTCAATTTCCCACTTCGGATTGCCAAGATCTGTAAAGGACCTGTTAGTAATATTCGCTGGCGCATCTAACTTCTTCGATAATGTCTTATATGTATAAGTCAGTTTCGCTTCATCCGAATTTGGATGGGTCTCTGGTTTATCCGAACATGCGACAACCGTGATGGTATATTCTTTGCCATCTTCCAAACTTGTTGTTGGAATACTTGTCGAATTGCTTGCGGCTTTGATCTTATCCATACCAGTAATGGACACTTCATAGTAGTTTGCATTTTCTACAGTATCCCATTTAATGGTGAGGTTTGCGGTTGACAACTCTGTCTGAATATTCTTAGGTGTATCCAGTTTTGCCGAAGATGCAGTAGAAGCAGAAGCCTGGTTACTGTACTGGTTGTAAGTATTGTCACCGGCGCCATAGATTGTGCCGTTGCTGTCCGCTGCTACATACGTATTGTTGTATGCGGCAATATATTTAATATTCTTCCAGGCAGTAATGGTTTTTTCAAGATCCGTATTGCTGGTTGCGACTGCGACTGTGCCATCTGACTTCAGACCAATCACAGCATCCGTGCCAACAGCTGTGCATGTAATCTTAGAGAAACTGGATGTACTGGTGATTGCCTTTGAACCAATGGCATACGGTGAAACTGTGCCATCTTTTTTTGTCAGTGTTAAAATGTCATCATTCATTGAGATTGATACGACATTGGACTGATTGCTAATGGCACTGTTGACACTGCCGGAGGTCGCCAATGTTTCATCATTTCTTAGACCAATGGTAACACCATTCCCAGCATAAACTGCTTTAATATCAGACCAATCAGTAACGGCACATGCATTGCTGTTGCCGCTGCAAACGACTGAGCCATCTTTCTTTAGACCAACAGTATGGTCTTTGCCGGCTGCAATCATAGTGATATTGGACCAGTCAGATACACTGCTGTCTTCATCAGAAGTGACAACTTTGCCCTTATTGGTCAGACCGACTACATGGCTTCCATACGCGCTTACCTGTACGACATCCTTAAAGGAAGAAGGAGCGCTGAAAGAACCACTGGTCTTCAGATTGCCCTTATTATCAACGAATAAAGTAAATTTATCTCCTTCGGCTAAACGGTTGACAGTACCGACGGATACCGAATCTCCATTTGGTTTTATAAACAGAATAAGACAAATAACAGCCACAACTGCAACTGCACAGATTGATCCAATCAGAATCATTGTCTTCTTTTTCTTTTTCTTCTGCTTCTCTTTGGCCGACATCTTACTGACCGGTGCTTTCGCTTCCTGTTTTGGTTCTTCGGAAGGTGCCGCACTCATTTGTTTCGTTGCGCCTAAGTCTCCTCCATCTAACGTGGAGACCTTTAATGTCTGTTCCTGTGTATTAGCCGGCAGCACACTGGATACCGGCATCATATTATCTGCCACATCCATCTGCTGCGTCATCGAAGGGTTTGCACCATTTAAAAATGGAATATTGACGGAATCCCCTAAATTATCTTCGGCAATGACAATATCTTTGACATTATCTGCCAGGGCATCTAAGGACACATGGAAAAGATCTGCCAATACTTTTAGCTGCTGAATACCGCAGACCGTATTACCATTCTCCCAATTCATATATTCAGTGACTGGAATATGAAGCTTATTCGCAATATCACCTTGAGAATACCCATAATGCTTACGTAAAAGAGTAAGCTTTTCCGGCAGTTTATTTATCATTTCTTAAATCCTCCTGCAAAAACATTTTATCGGAAATATTCCGACCATTCAACCTATAATAAACCATTAAGTATTATACCACACCCCGTCTCTGGCGCCGGCTGACTTCCAAAAAGTATAAAAAAGGCATCCAAATGGATGCCTTGATGAACCTGTTTCGCCGGTAATTACTTAACGTTAGCGAAATACTTGATTGTACGAACCATCTGAGATGTATAGGAGTTCTCGTTATCGTACCAAGAAACTGTCTGTACTTCAAATGTGTCATCATCAATCTTAGAAACCATTGTCTGTGTAGCATCGAAGATTGAACCATGTGTCTCATCGATGATATCAGAAGAAACGATCTCTTCTTCATTGTAAGCAAAGGAATCAGAAGCAGCAGCCTTCATAGCAGCGTTGATAGAATCCTTTGTTACATCCTTGCCCTTAACAACAGAGAACAGTAATGTTGTGGAACCTGTAGGAACAGGTACACGCTGAGCAGCACCGATCATCTTGCCGTTTAATTCAGGCAGAACCAGTCCGATAGCCTTAGCAGCTCCAGAAGATGCAGGAACGATGTTAGCTGCTCCAGCTCTAGAACGACGGAAGTTACCCTTTCTCTGTGGTCCATCCAGAATCATCTGGTCACCTGTGTAAGCGTGAACTGTGCACATGATACCAGACTGTATTGGATACAGATCATTCAGAGCCTTAGCCATAGGAGCTAAGCAGTTTGTTGTGCAGGAAGCAGCAGAGATAATCTTATCTTCTGGCTTCAGTGTCTTTTCGTTTACAGAGTAAACGATTGTTGGCAGATCATTTCCAGCAGGAGCGGAAATTACGCACTTCTTAGCACCTGCATTGATGTGTGCCATAGCCTTATCCTTAGATGTGTAGAAGCCTGTGCATTCAAGAACAACATCGATGTCCAGCTTGCCCCAAGGCAGGTTAGCAGCATCCTTTTCCTTGTAAATAGTAATTTCCTTACCGTCTACAGTGATTGTTCCCTTTTCATCATTTGAAGAAATCTCATGATTCCATTTGCCATGTGTTGTATCATGCTTCAGCAGATAAGCTAACATGGAAGGTGTTGTTAAGTCGTTGATAGCAACTACTTCGTAACCTTCTGAAACGAACATCTGTCTGAAAGCGAGACGACCAATACGGCCAAATCCGTTAATAGCAACTCTTACATCTGTCATTGTCTTTATAGACCTCCTTATGTTGCGTATAAATTATAGATTCAGATTGTCTTATCGTCAATTGTGAATAATTTAATTTAAGCTATCTTTCAGACATTTTTCACACTACTCATCAATTCCGACAAAAAGAGAAGGAACCATGTCCCTTCTCTTATGCATTTTCATTCAAATTCAATGGTCTCTGGGAGATCTTGGCGACATCTTCAACGGTCACGATCTTCTTGCCAAACAGCTTGGTAAACAGTTCCGCATCGTTCAGACGCATCATGGTCGAACCATAGACCTTCTTTGGCGCACTCGGGAAGATACGGCTGAGATCTTCCGCTTCACTGACGGATACCTTAACAATCTTCTTCTCCTGCAATGCCGCATTGATCAGCTTGGTCAACGCCATGGAATCCAAATAGATCAACTCTTCCACCAGCAGTTCATTACCGACCGGAATCATCGAGGCATAGCCCTGGATCTGATCCTTGCCATTGAAGTAGGCGACGATCTTACCGCCCTGGGCACGTATCTCATTGATGTACTTTACAAAATACTCTAAGTCTCTGGCGTAATAGCCGTTGAACCTGGAAATGAAGGCACTGTAGACCTTCAGCAGATCAATTGCGGTTGGATTATACCCGCAGCCGAAATTCGTTGTCCGTTTGCAGTCCGCACGGGTCAAAGTATACTGCACCCGCTTGTAGATCATCCGGAAACCGAAGTTGGTATACAGGGATGGCTCTTCTGACTGGATCAGCGTGATCAGCTCCGAATGTTCACAGGCATCGACCACGATGTTCAGCAATGCACGCATGTATCCCCGCTGGCGGTATTCCGGCAGGGTTGCTGCACCAACGATCATGCTTGCCTGCAGTGCTCTGCCGTTGAACATGACCGCATGGGTATTGCGGATCACACAGGAGACGACTTTGTCTTCTAAAAGATAGACATAGCAGTTCTCCGGCTGATACAGATTCTTAAAATAATATTCTGCATACCGCGGATCTTCCTGTGGGAAACAGATCCGCCATATTTCACGAATTTCTTCGGTTTGTCTTTCGTTCGCTTTTGTAATCATATGTCTTGGTTCCTTCCCCTATATTATATGCGGAAAATACATTCCGCTTCGTTATTTTTCTTCATATTTATGCACGATATGACGGGTGCGCATATAGCCAAAAAAGCCCATGATGCCGCCAATCGCAATCAAGATCTGCCAATCGGAAAAGACCAGGCAGAGAATCACGATGATACACGCATAAACAATGAGACCAATTCCTTCATTCTTCGTTATCATGATGCCCCCTGACCGCAATCTCATGGATCTTTACAAAACGATGTTTCATTCCCGACTTCGAAACCGCGGAACCGCTCTGCTGTTCCAGGATTGCCGCAAGTTCATTCAGTGAACTGTCGGGGTGTTCCTTCCGGAGCTGAATGACGGTCTTTAACTTTGGGTCCAGGCTGTCATACTTCTGATCTTCTTCAATCATTCGGATATCTTCCAGCTGCTTCTCTGCGGCCGCCTGTGTCTTGACTTCATTGGCGACGTCAATGTTGTTCAGCCGGGTAATGGAATTTGTAAAGTCACGGGAGATCCGTACGTTTTCAAATTCCAATAACTTCTGATCTGCTTCAATGATCCGTAAGAAATCCGCAATCTTTTCTGCAGCTTTCACATAGACAATGATCTTGCCGCGCCGTTCAATCGACTTCGCCTTGATATGGAAGCGGTCCAGCAGTTCAATCAGAAAGTCCGCATGTTCTTGGGAAGAAGCCGTCATCTCCATATGATAACTGGTCTTCTCCGGCGGATTGATAGATCCAGAGGCTAAGAATGCTCCCGCAAGATACGCACGGGCATTATTGTCCGTTTCTACAATCTTCTTCAATGGCCGTTCCAATAGACCGCGGGAACTGTAGATGCCAAGATCCGTCAAGATGACCGGTGCTCCGGATAAGATCCGCAGACCATAGATCCGATTCTTCCGCAGATTCATTTTCTTCTTTACAAACAACGTAATCTCACCGCCGAAACGGTTCTTGGTCAAACGATAAATGGTACGGGCAACAGCCGCATTTTCAACGGTGACTAAGATGGTCATGCCAACCGAAGAAAAGGACAGAGAAGAAGTCATCTGAATGAGTGCACTCAATTCTGCGCGTGCATCATTGCCTTCCATTACCTTCTGTGCAACTTCCTGTTTTACTTCTGCGGAGAATGACATTCGAGTCCCTCCACAAGATGCTTCACGGCTTGTTCAATCTTGCCAGCATCGTGACGGATCAGATCATTCTCAAAGGAGAGAAGACTTTCCCGTACGATTTTATAAGGATGCTCGGCATCCCGAATAAAGACAGGTGTACTGCCTTCGGCATAGTATCTTCTTAAAACAGACTGCGGCAGCGGATCACTGGCGACCAGGACTTCATCAACCGGTGCACCGTGGCTCTTCAGTGCTTTGACATGATCTTCCATGCAGTACCCATCGGTCTCACCCGGCTGGGTCATGGCGTTGCAGAAATAGACACGCTTTGCCTTCGTTGTATCCAGTGCCTCCTGAATATCCGGAATGATGATATTCGGCAGAATGCTGGTATAGACCGAACCAATTCCATAGATAATAAGATCTGCTTCTTGGATTGCCTGCACCGCTTCCGGCGTCGCCGTCACAACTTCATCATAAAAGACCCGGCGGATATGATTCTCTTTATCCGGGATATTCGCTTCTCCCTGTACAACAACATCGTCTTCCATGATGGCATATAACGAAATGACCTGTGTCGTTGCAGGAATGATCTTGCCTTTGACATTCAATACTTTGCCAGCTCTCTGCACGGCCTCGAAAAAGGAACCGCACTGCTGGGTCAATGCTGTTAAGATCAAGTTTCCTAAATTGTGTCCGGCAACATCCTGCTGATCTCCGCTTGGATCATCAAAGCGATAGTTCATCAGGGAAGACATCAATGTTTCACTCTCGGCCAATGCGACCATGACATTGCGGATATCACCCATGGCAGGAATATGGAACTGTCTGCGTAGTCTGCCGGTCGAACCGCCGTCATCGGCTACCGTCACAATTGCGGTAATGTCGATATTCGGAATGTTCTTGATGCCGCGGCAGATTGTCGCCTGTCCATGACCACCGCCAATGACAACGACTTTTTTATTCATTTCTCAGCCATTCCTTCTCATCACGGTGTTCTTTATAACAGTTGTATTTTTCTTTATACGTATCAAACAGGAAATTCGTAATGGCAACACTGCGGTGTTGTCCTCCGGTACATCCAATCGCTACGGTAAAGTGGTTCTTGCCTTCTTTGACGTATTGTTCAAAGGCATAGTCGGTAAAGGCCAGCAGACGCTTGATGAACTCCTGTGTCTCCGGTTTATCCATGACATAGTCATAGACTGCCTTATCATTGCCATTGAATGGGCGCAGTTCTACGACCCAGAATGGGTTTGGTAAAAAACGTACATCGATCATCAAGTCCGCATCCATTGGCACACCATACTTATAGCCAAAGGAAATAAAGGAAATCGAGAACGCAGGCACTTCACTCTTGGAGAAGTACTTCTCGATCTTATTGCGGAATTCTTTCTCACTTAAGAAAGAAGAATCAATGGTAATAAAAGAATTATTATTCGCAATCTGAGAGAACATCTGACGTTCTACAGAGATGGCTTCTTCCAATGTATTGGACTGATTGCTCAGCAGCAGTGGATGCATTCTTCTCGTGCTCTTATAGCGATGCAGCAGAACAGAATCATTGGCATCCAGGAACATGACCTGTACTTCAATTCCCTCGCCTTTCAATCCGCTCAGGAACAGCGCAAAGTCCTGGGCACTGGTCGATAAAGCGATATAGCTGTAGCGTGGATCGGTACTTGTTTCAATCATATCGACCAGCAGCGATACTAACTGGACCGGAAAGTTATCAATAATGTGATATCCCATATCTTCCAAGACACGGGTCGCTGTACTTTTTCCAGCACCCGACATTCCCGATACAAGGATGACACGTTTTGTTTTCTCCATGACAATCACCTCACATGTTTATTCTAACAACTTTAATTCTAACCTACAACGCAATTCAGTGTGCCGGGATAAAAAAAGAAGATCTGATCAGATCTTCTCATACGTCCATGCATGATCACTTTCCAGCTCCGGCAGTAATTCACCAAGCCCCATAATGACATAGTTCGGAGCAGCCTTCTTGATCTTTGGCAGACGTTCCATATTCGATACATAGGCAACGGCATACACACCGGCATTCTTCGCTGCTTCGATATCATTCGCATGATCACCGATATAGACACAGGAATCATGTCCCCCAGTAATCATTTCGCAGGCCTTCAGGATACCATCCGGTGCCGGCTTGGCATTGATGAATTGATCTCTGCCTAAGACAACATCAAACAGATCATAGATGCCGAATTCCTTCATCCACATCTCGCAGGATTCCGTCAAACGGGACGATACAATGCCCATATGATAGCCGCGTTTCTTTAATTCCCGCAGCACCAGTTCCGTGTTTGGCAGCAGCTCCACAATGTGCTGATCCGGCAGCGAATTCTGATACAGCCGATATTCCTGCACCATGACATCCGGGTCACGGTCTGGGAAGAGCTTTGACATTTCATCACGCAGCGGCGGGCCAAATACTTCCAGCTGTTTTTCGTGAGTAAAGTCTTTTGGATCGCCATACTTTTCAAACAGATACATAAAGCAGTGGATGACCATTCCTTCCGAATCCAGCAGGGTTCCATCCAGGTCAAACAAGATGGTTGGCTTCTGTGCTACATATTTACGGTTCCGAAGATAAAGAATGATGCCGCCGACTTCTGCTAAGATTGCGGTGATCAAACAGTTGGCTGCCAGATCATCAATCTTAAAGACATGCGAAGCTAAACGGGATACCCCGATCCATAACAATACAACAGCGGTAATATCGCCACGCTTATGTCCATTGCGGTATGGCCGATAAACAAACCAGATCAGTGCAAGGCACAGGGCATTGGCAATGACATTGATCCAGACCAGCGGCTGTGAGAAACATCTGCCGATCCGCATGATAATGCCGCCTGCCATTAAAACAGGAGCCAGCGTATCCATCGTACGGAAGAATGACATATGATGTCTTAAGCAGTACCAGTACAGGGCAACGCCTGCGCCAAGCAATGCCGTAATAATTTCCATGCCGCCATCGGTCAGCCGGAAGATATACCATGCATACAGGTAGTATTCATGGAAGTTCTCCAATACCCAGCCAATTCGGCCGCCAAGAATGGTGCCAATCAATCCTAAGGTAAAGATCTCATCGCATGTCTTCTGTTTATATCCATGCTTTGCCATCTGCTTGGATACTTCTAAGAAACAGAAGATACATGCGATGACAAAGGTCAATGTATACCAAGTTAAACCAAAGTTGCCAATGGTAAAGATTGTACTCGTATCTGGAAAAAATTTCATTCATCCTCCTTATCAGTAACGTGACGGAATCTGGAACGGATCTCATCTGCACTGTTGTAACCCTTTTGCTGCATCTTAAAGTTAATGACAGCCGACTCTACCAACGCGCCAACATTACGTCCTGCACTGATTGGAAGTGTAATCGTAGGAATCAAGACATCCAGGATCCTGGTGAATCTCTGTGTCTCATCGCCAATACGATTATATTCTGCTGCCGCTTCAAACGGCACCAGTTTAATAACAATATCAATCTTTGCGCTGTCACTCAGCGATGCAGAGCCAAACATCTTCTCCACCGCGATGACACCGATACCACGGATCTCCAGCAGACCTTTGATCATTGCTGGGGAATGTCCATAAATTGCGTTATGAATATGCTGAACATCGACACGGTCATCCGCAATCAGGATATGTCCATCCTTGATCAGGTCCAAAGCTGTTTCCGATTTACCCATGCCGCTTTCACCCAGCAGCAGAACACCGGCACCATGGACAGAAACCAATACACCAGACAGTGTATCTTCCGGCGCCAGCTTCTCATCTAAGAAGGTAATCAAATCTGTCATCAAACGGAACGTTTCTAAGCTTGTCCGTAAGATTGGAAAATTTGTTGCATTTGCCACTTCTTTCAATATCGGCGGCAGTTCATTATTCTTCGTTATGATCAAAGCTGGCGTCAACCCATCGGTAATCTGTGGGAAACGTTCTTTTTGATCCTGCTCACTCATCGTTTTGATGAATTCTTCTTCTTTATTGCCAATGACAACAATACGTCTTGGATCACTCTGACGCATAAAACCGCAGAGTTCAAATCCTGGACGGTTTACATCCGGGACAACGGTCCAGCGGTCTAAGGATGCATCATTGCCTGTTAACTGTTCAAATTTAAAAAAATCAACAATTTCACGAACGGTGACTTTTTTATCATATCTTGCTTCGGACATCGTACACCTCCAGTCCGTCATATATTATACCATGAGCTGGGAAAAGGCGATATTCCAACCAAAAAAGGCATTCAATACCCAAATTGAGTATCTCCTGCCAATGGTTCTTTATTCTGGTATTGTTATATCGTTTTCCAAGTTTTCGCCGTTTGAAGCTATCAATTTCTTATAATAATAGAACGATTTCTTCTTTGCTCGTTTTCCTGTTCCATTACCATAATCATCCTGATCAACATAGATCATACCATAGCGTTTTGTCATTTCAGACGTGCCCGAAGAAACCAAGTCAATCGGTCCCCACCATGCATATCCAAAAACATCCACTCCATCCGCTATCGCTTCACGCATCTGCTCAACATGTTTATGCATATAATCAATGCGATAATCGTCTTCTATCTGACCCTTTTCATTAAAGTGGTCTACTGCGCCAAGGCCGTTTTCCGAAATGAAGATAGGCTTATGATAACGGTCATAGATTCGATTCAGCGTAATTCGGAAGCCGATAGGATCGATTGTCCAGCCCCACTCCGTTTTTGGAAGGTACGGATTCTTAATATCTGAGACAAGTCTACCGGTAGGTTTCGCTACTGGCTGGCCTTTATATCTCATGATATAGGTCATATAGTAACTAATTGTTATAAAATCGACCGGTCCTTCTTCTAAAATTTCCAAGTCATCCTTGCCCATTTCAATATGGATGTTATTTTCCTTAAAGAAACGTTCCATGTAATATGGATATTTTCCTGTTGCCTGTACATCGGTAAAGAACCAGTTAAAATGATCTTCAAACAATACTTGTAACTGATCTTCCGGTTTTGAACTTTCCGCATAATTCTCTAAACGGCAGAGCATATTTCCCATTTTCGCATCCGGATCAATCTCGTGAAGCTTTTTTACAGCCAAGGCACTGGCGACAAACTGATTATGAACAGCTTGGAATTTTAACTGCCAGTTTTCTAGATATGGATTTCCGTCCTCTGGCTTTTGTGCACCCGGCATAATTACACCACTGCTGGTAAAAGGATTTGAAAGTACATTATTGATTTCATTGAATGTCAGCCAATATTTTACTTTTCCTTTGTATCTTCTCATGACAGTTTCAGCATATTTTGCGAAAGCATCAATTGTATGTCTGCTGGCAAACCCATTGTATTCTTGTGCTAAATGAAGTGGCGTGTCAAAGTGTGACAGTGTCACTAAAGGCTCAATATTGTATTTATGAAGTTCATCAAATACCGCATCATAAAACTTCAGTCCTTCTTCATTTGGCTGTTTATCATCTCCATTTGGATAGATTCTAGACCAAGAGATACTCATCCGAAATACTTTGAATCCCATTTCTGCGAATAACTTGATGTCTTCTTTATAGGTATGATAGAAATCAATTCCCCTGCGCTTCGGCAGTTCCCAGTTATCAGGATGCTGAAGCATATCTTCGACCATTTCAGCAGATGCGGCATTATGTGGTACATGTCCATCATATGGTCCTTCTGTATCACGGATCTGTTTTGTAATCAGTCTGGCAAAGTCCGATGTAGCCGGTCCGCGGCCTCCCTCGTTCCATGCTCCTTCAATCTGGTTAGCGGCAGTCGATCCGCCCCATAAGAAATCCTTTGGAAAAGAACTTGTCATAATTTGCGCCCTTCCTCCTGATTCATCAACATTTGAATAATCGGCATCATCTTCTGTGCCATTCTCAACTCCGTATTAATTGTCATGATTGTATCCTGTGCATGGATAAACAAAAGTGAATATTCCATATCTTCCCCGCTGGCCTGTCTTTGAATAATTCCAGTTTGCGCTGTATGTGCTCTAACAATATCTTCTTCTGCTTCCTTCAGCAGACAATCTGCGGTCTTTAAATCTTTTTCCGCAATTTTTGCAAGCGCATTATCTATCTTCTCTCTGCCATTGCCAGCATATAGAATCACTTCCATTGCCACACTGTTAATGTCATCTTTTCTTTCGCTCATCGTTTACCCTTCCTTTTATGCATTTACTGTTTCTGCTGCCTGTGTCTCAACTGCTTTTTCTTCGGCAGCCTTTGCGCGTTCCTGTTCTTTCTTATACTCTGCTTTATCAGCAATCTTGAAGAATGGGTACCATATCAATGCAGCAATTACAAAGTTAATGCATACAAGAAGGACATTTCTAATATCACCATTCGACATCACGTACGCCGAAACCGCATTTGGTGCAAAATTCATATCAAAATTTACAAAGTTGATCGTGCCTAACCCTAATGTAAACCACAGATATGAAAAACCAGGAAGAATAATTGCAATCAAGACTGTTGGAATAAACATGAATGGATTATTTACTACCGCTCCATATTGAAGTGGTTCATTGATATTAAATAACGATGGAATCAATGTTGCTTTTCCAAGAATCCGATACTTCTTTGACTTTGCTTTCAGCATATAGAATGCCAATGGCAGCGTTGCTCCCTGGCCGCCAATATGATGATAACGGCTGAATCCATATGCATAGATGTTCTTTGGTGCCTGTCCAGCTGCAACGAGTGCTGCATTTTCAGCAATAGCAGCCTGTGTGATTGTACGTGTCACAGGTGTGAATACCCAGCCGGAAATACCAAAGAAATAGAATACATTCTGTAACAGAACAATTAATACAACCCCCAATCCGCTCTGAGCAAAACTTGTAATTGGTGTCATGATCCATTGAACCATTGTAAATACATCAATGTTCAATACGAATGTTAATAAATATCCAATTAACAAACTAATAAGGATTGCGATGATATTGTCAAACCAGTTCTTAACGAAATCCGGAATCACACTGTCTTCCCCAAAGAATGAGAACTTGATCATAGCTTTGTACACAGCCGCAACGATACAGCCTACAAACATTGCTGTAAACATACCACCAGCTCCGAACTTAGACATAGATACTACCGTGCCTGCATCTGTTGTTGTGAATTTCATGCACATCATATATGTGCCGATGCCCGTAAATCCTGCAATCAAAGCACGATCCTTTTTGTCCATTTTATTTAAACAGTTATAAGGAATAACGAATACTACAAACAATCCAATTAAACCAAACGAATATGTACTGATTGCGCTGATATCCGGCAGTGCTGGAACAAAGTTTCTAATGATTGCCCAAAGGGAAGGAATTGCACTTACCATTGAGAATGGAACAATATAGAGAACAGCATCTGCGATAATGCTGAACCAGAAGTTGTTGGTGATTTTATTCATCTTCGGTACGAGATGTTTCTCGAGCCACGCTTGAATTTTCTGCATATTTATCTCCTATTATTTGTTTTCATTGTAAAACTTGATTGCATCATTCAGAATGGACTCTCCATCTAACGATGCATAATAATCTGGATTAATTGATGTAACCTTTACATGATGATCTTTCAACATATCCTGATACTGTGGAACTTCCGCTGAAAAATGTGGGCCTAGAAGCAGAACATCAATCTTATCTGCATATTCCATGACCTGTGATTTACTGACCGCATGTACATCAACATCAAGCTGTTTCGCTTTTGCCACTTTTCTCATCCCAGCAGCCATGAATCCAGTCGATGCACCGATGCCACACGCAAGCAATATTCTAATCATATGATTCCCCTTTCTTTTTGATACCCAGACTATAGGGTGTTCAAAAGGACTTATAAAACATATTTTCTGCCAAAGAACGGAAATATAGTTATATTTCCAATATGCGGAAAAAATTTTGTTTTGTAACTTCATGCATTCACACGTAAACTATTAATACGGGAGATAAAATAATGAAAGCAGACAAGGAATCCGAATTGATTCGAATTCTTTCAGAATCTTCTCATGGAGTCACTGCCTCCTCATTGGCAAAAGCTTTAGGAACCAGTGACCGCTCCATCCGGAATTATATAAAAGATATCAATACTGAAGGAGTCTATTCGATAGTAACTACTGCCGAAGGATATCTCATTCAGGACTTTAACTGTGATGATTGCCAAACAAGTACAAATTCTAGCGAGAGAGTCTATCGTGTACTTTCTGATCTTCTCACAAATAAAAATGGATTTAATGCTTTTGATGAAGCTGATATGCTAGCTGTCAGTTCTAGTACACTTATTAATACAGTTATTCCTGCAATCAAAAAAATGATTACCGAATATGATCTGAAAATACAATCCCAAAAATATCAATACATTCTTTCTGGAAACGAGCAAAATAAGCGTAAACTGATTGGCCGGATTGTTACAAATAATAATTATGGTTTCTTCACCTCAAAGGATGTCCTTGAACAATTATTCCCTAATACTGATATTCATGGTGTTATGCAGGAATTGTATGATACATGTCAAAATTCAAGATTGTTCTTAAATAATTTTGCTCTCAACAATCTGTTAATACATATTTTAATCATATTGATTCGTTTGGAATCTGACGATGACCTTACTACAGGTGACAAAGAAGTTTCTTCTAAAGAATTATTGGCAGAGTTCAACGATAAAGATGAAATCATTGCACTTGCCAACCAGATTTCATCAAACTTTTTAAAAGATTATGGCATTCATATTCCGGAGCGGGATTATCAACAGATTCTTATTCTCATTGCACTGTCAATTGATCATGGTATGACGAATATTGAAAATGTTATGAGTCAGGAATTCATTCATAATATTGTTTTGATTTTGTCTGCAGTTTCGAAACGTTACTATACACCTGATTTCGATACAGAGTTCTCATTACAGTTCTCATTACATATGTATCAAGCTTTACAAAGAAGCGCCTTTCATATCAGCTATCCAAATCCAATTGGGGCACAGATAAAGAAAGATTACGCACCAGTTTATGACATGGCTGTCTTCTTTGCCCATCGTTTTGCTAATATATACCACGTTGATCTCAATGAGGATGAAATAGCTTTTATTGCTTTTCATATTGGTGCTTATTTAGAAAACAACAATCAGAACAGTGAACGTGTTTCCTGCATTATTATTGTGGAAAATTACCATAATTTTTCAAAAAAATTAATTGATGAAATCAACAGCAATTTCAGTAATGATGTATTGATTTTGAATGTTCTTCCTGCAAATCGTTTTCTTCAGCAGAAACCCAAATGCGACCTTGTCATATCCACCATTGCTCTGCCTGTGCAGGGAGAGCATTACATTTTAGTGAATCCAATTCTGACAAAGCAAAACATAAAGACAATCCGCGTAGATGTTGATGATATTATTGAAAAGAAAAAAGTAGATGAATCCCGTATGTTCTTACGCAGCCTTCTTCATGAAGAACTATATTTTCGGAACATTCAGCTTTCATCTAAAATTGATTACATAACTTATATGGGTAAAAAATGTATGGAGCACAATTTCGTTCAACCTGCTTTTATACAAGATGTATTGCTCCGTGAAAAAGTATCCAGTACTGCATTTACAGATGCACTAGCAATACCGCATGCAATCAGCCAATATGCTGATCGCTCTTTTATCTGCGCTATACATAATGACGCTCCTATCGACTGGAGTGGGAAAAAGATTCACTTTATTTTAATGATTGGTATTACTGAACAAGACATGAAATATTTCAAAGGTGCTTTTGATTTGATTGTTGATCTCTTTTATTCAACCGAGCGAACATTAGAAATCCTTCAAACAAATACCTTTGATGAATTCCGTAATAATTTCTAAATAAAAGAAGCATTAGATACCATTGAACCGTATCTTTTGCTTCTTTTTTCATCATGCATTTACTCTGCTTTTTTCTGATATTTTTTCGTCCAGGCGATTGCCTTAGCCAAATATTGGCCAGTCCAGGATGCCGGTACCTTGCAGATATCCTCTGGTGTACCCTGTGCCACAATGGTTCCGCCATTGTCGCCGCCCTCTGGTCCTAGATCAATGATCCAGTCCGCGCACTTAATGACATCCATATTGTGTTCAATGACCAATACCGTATCACCATTATTCACGATGCGTTCCAGCACACCGATCAAACGTTTGACATCATCGGTATGCAGACCTGTCGTTGGTTCATCCAGAATATAGACTGTCTTGCCGGTCGGCTTCTTTTGAAGTTCGGAAGCCAGCTTGACTCTCTGTGCTTCGCCGCCGGATAACGTTGTGGAAGACTGACCCAGTTTTACATAGCCTAAGCCGACATCATACAGCGTCTGCAGTTTATTCTTGATCTTTGGATGATTCTGGAAGAACTGAAGTGCTTCTTCGACGCTCATCTCCAAGACATCATAGATACTCTTGCCTCGGTAAGTGCACTGCAGCGTTTCTTCGTTATACCGTTTGCCATGACACACTTCACATGGCACATATACATCCGGCAAGAAGTTCATCGAGATGACTTTGACACCATCCCCCTGACATGCTTCACAACGTCCGCCCTTTGTATTAAAGGAGAACCGTCCCTTATCATATCCGCGCATCCGTGCTTCCGGTGTCTTGGCAAAGACATCACGGATATCATCAAACACGCCCGTATAGGTTGCTGGATTGGAACGCGGCGTACGGCCGATTGGCTGCTGATCAATTTCTACTAACTTATCCAAATTTTCCAGACCGCTGATGGACTTGAATTTCCCTGGATGGATCTTCTGTCTGCCCAATGCCTGCAGGACTGCTTTCATAAAGACATCGTTGACCAATGTTGATTTGCCCGATCCAGAAACACCGGTGACTAATACGAACTTGCCTAATGGGATCTTTACATTGATCTTCTTCAGGTTATGTTCCTCGGCGCCCTTGATCTCAACAAACTTGCCATTGCCCTTGCGGCGCTTCTCTGGTAACGGAACAACTTTGCGTCCCGACAGATATGCACCGGTAATGGAGTTCTTTGACTTCATGATCTCCTGCGGAGTACCTGCTGCCATGACTTCGCCGCCATGGATGCCTGCCCCCGGTCCGATATCAACAATATAATCACTTGCAAGCATGGTCTCTTCATCATGTTCGACAACAATCAAAGAGTTGCCCAGGTCGCGCATGGACTTCATTGTATTGATGAGCTTGGCATTGTCTCTTTGATGCAGACCAATGGAAGGTTCATCCATAACATACAGAACACCAGACAAGCGTGAGCCAATCTGGGTTGCTAAACGGATCCGCTGTGATTCCCCACCTGACAGTGATCCTGCCAATCGATCGAGTGTCAGATAATCCAAGCCGACATTCTGCAGAAACTCCAGACGGCTGGTGATCTCTTTTAAAACAAGATCCGCAATCTGTGTTTTTTCTTTATCCAGTTTTAATGCCTTGATCCACTTCAATGCCTTTTCTACTGACATCTGGGTGAAGGTCGTAATATTCTTATCACCGACACGTACCGATAACGCCTGTTCATTCAAACGGGCACCATGGCACTTTGGGCATTCACTTTCAATCATGAAGGAATGGTACCAGTCACGGGACATGCTGGAAGTTGTTTCTCCATATCTCCGTTCAATTAAATCTTTGACACCTTCAATGAAATCATTGCGCGAATATTTGTTGCCGGAAGAAGACTGCAGTTCATACTTTACAGGCGCATCCGAACCATGCAGTATAATATCCATTTGTTTCTTTGTCAGTGATGACAATGGTTTATCCATTGGAATCTTATACTTCCGGCAGAGGATGGAGAAAGTCTGCCATTCAATATTATCCGTACCGACAATATTCTTATAATACCGGATGCCTCCTTCATTGATGGAAAGCGAATCATCTGGAATCAAGTTATCGACATCTACTTCTTCAGTAAAGCCTAAGCCATGACATACATCACACGCACCAATCGGCGCATTAAACGAGAAGAGTCTAGGCTCTAAAGATGGTACGGAGAAGCCGCAGATTGGGCATGCATACACCGAAGAGAATAATTTCTCTTCCGTATTCATCATGACCTTGACTCTGCCATCCGATAAGCTCAGCGCCGTTTCAATGGAATCATGGATCCGGCTGCGGCTTTCTTCATTCTTTACAATACGGTCTACCACGACATCAATGTCATGACGTTTATTCTTTTCCAGTTCAATCTCATCTTCCAGCATGCGGATCTCACCATCGACACGCACCCGGATATATCCGTCTTTCTGCAGCTTTGCGAACGTATCTTTGAACGTTCCTTTTTTATTGGAGATGATTGGCGCAAGAATGGTAAGCTTTGTCTTATCTTCCTGTTCCATCACTGTATCGACCATTTCCTGCACGGTCTGTCCAGTAATCGGAATGTTGTGATTTGGACAGTATGGGGTACCCGTTCTGGCAAATAATAAACGCAGATAATCATAGATCTCCGTTACTGTACCAACGGTAGAACGTGGGTTATTCGAAGTGGTCTTTTGATCAATGGAAATTGCTGGTGACAATCCTTCGATTAATTCGACATTAGGTTTCTCCACCCCGCCTAAAAATTGTCTTGCATAGGCAGACAGGGATTCGACATAGCGGCGCTGTCCTTCGGCATAGATTGTATCGAATGCCAGCGATGTTTTACCGGAACCGGAAAGACCCGTCATGACCACCAGCTGATTCCGTGGGATATCCAGATCTATATTCTTTAAGTTGTTTTCCTTCGCACCACGGATGATGATCTTATCTTGTTCCATTATTTCTTCTTTGCCTCCGCATACAGATCATTCAGCATCTCCCACGCTTGGCGAGGAGAAAGATCATCCGGCGAAACGCTCAGCAGTTTCTGCTTGATGGCGTCTGCTTCGGTATCTTCTTTCTTCATTTCAACCAGCTGGAAGTTCTGCTGTACGACCCGTTTTCTGCTTTCTAGTTCATTCTGCAGATCCTTTGCCCGATCCAAGACGGACTCCGGCAGTCCTGCAAGCCGTGCGACATTGATACCAAACGATCTGCCGGCTGGGCCTTCTTTAATCTTATACAGGAAAGTTACCTTTTCGTCATCTTCTTTGACCGCAACGTGGACATTGCGTACACCTTTGACATTGTCGGTCAGTGCCGTCAATTCATGATAGTGCGTACTGAACATCGTCTTGGCATGGATACAGGTCGCAATATATTCAATCATGGACTGCGCTAATGCCATACCATCATACGTACTGGTGCCGCGGCCAATCTCATCAAACAAAATCAGAGAATGATCTGTCGCATCCTGCAGGGCTCGGTTTGCCTCAGTCATTTCCACCATGAAGGTCGACTGACCGGACAGGATATCATCGGATGCGCCGATCCGGGTAAAGATCTTATCAAAGACCGGCATCCGGCAGCTCTTTGCCGGCACAAAGCAGCCGATCTGTGCCATGACCACAATCAAAGCAGTCTGACGCATGTAGGTTGATTTACCACCCATGTTCGGACCGGTGATCAGTAAGATGCTGTTGTCGTGATCCATCTTGACCGCATTGGCCACATACTTTGGATCCTTCATCATTTCATCCAGGATTGGATGCTTGCCGTTTTCAATATCTAATTCATCTTCGGTAAATTCCGGACGGACATAACCGTAATTCGAAGAGGCTTCCGCCAATGCGCCATAGCAGTCAATCTCAGCTAAGATCTTGGCCAGCTTCTGCAGCTTTGGCAGATATCCACGGATCGTATCCAGGATTTCCTGGAATAACTGTTTTTCAATCCGGATGGCATTTTCTTCTGCATGTAAGATTGCATCTTCTTTCTCCTTTAATTCCGGAGAAATAAAACGCTCGTTGTTGGTCAGTGTCTGCTTGCGGATGTAGCCCCATTCTGGTTTCACTTCCTGCGCAGCTGCTTTGGAAATTTCAATATAATATCCGAAGATCTTATTGTAGCCAATCTTCAGTGTCTTGATGCCGGTCTTCTCTTTTTCCCGTGCTTCCATGTTGGCGATGAAATCTCGGCCGCCGCGCTGGATGGTACGTGCTTCATCCAATTCCTGATTGTAGCCGTCACGGAACATACCGCCGTCTGATACCAGTAGTGGCGGATCATCGACGAATGCGTCTTTCAGCTTTGTATATAATTCCGTTAAAGGATCCGCGGATGCATACGCTGCGAATTCATCACTCTGAATGTTTGTAAGGATTGTTGGGACTTCTGCCAGTGTCTTGACCAGTCTTTGGCAATCTACTGCATTGGCGGTATTCATTGCACAGCGGGCAATCAGCCGCTGCAGGTCATAGACATTGGACATCGCATCCCGCATGGCCTGACGGTTCATGAAATTCTTCATCAGCCATTCGGTGCGGTCATAGCGCTTTTCAATCTGCTGAGCATTTACTAACGGGCGTTCAATCCACTTGCGCAGCTGACGGGAACCCATCGCACTCTTGCATGTATCCAAAAACGACCATAACGTAACTGCCTTGCCATTCTCATGTAAGGGAACAGTCAGTTCCAGGTTCTGTCTTGTACTGTAATCCATGTACAAGGTCTCATCTTCCTGGTTGTATACCGCACTCTGTAAGTGCGCCAGAATATGTTTCTGCGTCGCTTCCAGATAATTCAGCATCAGTCCATAGGAAGTACGGTCATAGTCCTTTGTGATGTTCTCTGCTAATGGGAGATATGCTTCTTTGATGGCATCCTCTTCACAATAGGAAATGACGACATGCATCTCCCGCAGCATCTTGATGACCTTATCGCGGAAGCCTTTGCGTACCACAACCTCACGCACATTATTCTTCAACACCGTCTGAATCAATGTATTGTCTTTGTGTTCAACATCCTCCACAAAGTTTTCTCCTGTGCTCATTTCGGTAAAGGCCAGGGAATAGCCATACCCATAATCGGTAATGGATGCCAAATAGACCGATGCTTTTTCATCCGTAATTTCATCCATGACCGTGCCTGGTGTAATGACACGAATGACATCACGTTCGACAAGGCCAACAGCTTCTTTTGGATCCTGCATCTGTTCGACAATGGCAATCTTGTATCCTTTGGATACCAAACGCTGTAAATAGCTCTGTACGGCATGGTGCGGCACCCCGCACATTGGCACCTTATCTTCAACACCAGCGCTCTTGCCAGTCAATATTAAATCCAGTTCCTTGGACGCAATCTTTGCGTCCTCAAAGAACATCTCATAAAAGTCGCCAATACGATAAAACACCAACGCATCCGGATACTGTTCCTTCACGCTCAGATAGTGCTGCATCATTGGTGTATATGTTTTCTCTTTTGCCATAAATTGCCTCTTAATCGTCCCGCTCATTATATCATAGGACGCAGTTGGTATCGCAGGATCTGCAGAAGAAAAGCCGCCGTTTCCGACAGCTTAATCTACATCCTGTACTTTCAAATTTCGGATGGAATCCCGCATTGCTTTCGCCATGCCGATCCGCACCATTGTCGACCCTTCGCCATAACAGATCCGGAAGCCTGCCCGAGTCTCATACACGCGGAAGGATCCCAGGCCCTTTAAGCGAGGTACATCCACCTTCATTGGATCATAGACCTGGACGACCAGCTGATACATTGAGGACTGGATCATCTTGATATTCTCAATGCCGCCAACAGCCTTGATGGTCCCATCCACCAGGCGCTGCTTATCTCCCGTATTGAAGAGGTCAATGGCCGCATGTTTGAAGTAGAACCGCGTCATAAAGAAATAGATCAGCATCGAGATCACACCGACAATGACAATCTTGATCATCGAGCTCTGTAAAGATGGCACCGATAAATAAGTCAAGAATTCCGGTAAGCTTCCTGGCAGTGCACTGATCGTCAAAGAAGAGGTGGCGTCATATCCCAGGTAACAATGCATCGCCTGTAAGACACCAAACAAGATGCCGGAGAATCCTAAATGGAAGAAGAACAGCAGCGGACACAGCACTAATAACATCAGTTCCAATGGCAGCAGCGTTCCAGATAAGACCGAGGCAATCGTTGCGCCAATGGCCAATAAACGTTTCCGTCTGCGTTCCATCGGATCGGTATATAACGAGAACAGTGCCCAGATCATGCCTGGCACCGCAAAGAGATTCAATACATAATACGGCGTGATAAAACGGCCGGAGATTCCGCTGATTGTTCCTGCTGCTAATTGTGAGGACCAGATGTTGACATCACCGGCAATCGAAGCACCCGCAAGATTCACCCACGTGCCGCCGCTCGTTCCATACCAGAACGGCTGACGGATCATCGCACCAAGTCCCAAGGAATTCAACAGTCCATCCAGCACTCCATAGAGAGTCAGGTTGATTGGATTAGTCGTATCCACCGCAATAAAGCTGATATTCTTTTGAATGACCATTACTACATACGGCCATAGGTAGCTGACTGCAACCCCTGCCAGGAAGGAAAAGAAGATGGTCCGGATCGTACAGACCGCTTCCCAGGAAATAAAGCCGAAGAAACCATATTCATTCCGTTTCTTTGAACTGTTGAAACAGAGAAGGGTAATAAAGACAATGATCACCACACCGATGACCCCAGTCTGTAATGGGTAATGCGTGCCGCTCTTTAAGGACGCAATGGTACTGCCGTTGACAGAGATTCCTAAGATACTGCTGTATGCGGTCGATACCAGATTCGTCTGGGCAAAGAAGACCGTTGCCATCAAGAAGGCAAGATACCCGGCAATACAGGAAATGAACGTCGTCCCTGCACCCGTCTTACGCGCGGATAAACGAACTAAGAACAGAAGCGGAAAGTTCACCACCAGAAATCTTCCTGTGTAGATGAACATCTCTGCAATCTTTGCGACAACATCATTATTGATTGCGTCGCTCACACCAAAAGCAGGATTGGTCAAGATATTGCCCAATCCCATTAGAATCATTGCGAGAAATACAATCTCCAGTGGTAATTTCAATATTTCAAATAAAGAATGCCAGTTGCGCATGCGTTCTCCTTAGTGCACCTATTATATCAGAATAATGATTTTAATCTTTCGTAGTACGATACCCGTCTGCCCCGCAGCATCCGTACAGCACAATGACGCCAGATATTAACGCGGATGGTTGTCGCATCATCAATGTTGTATACATCCGAATCCACGCCTAACAATGCGCCTTGGAAGGAATCACTCTGGAAGACAAGATTCGCTTCTGCTTTCAAGACAAGCGGTGCATCCAGCGAACGATATTTTGAATGATGAATGCCGGAGATCTCTGTCAGTTCAATGAAGTCCAAGCCTTCATCAATGACCGCACCGCCTAAGGAACGGTTGTATGCGGTACTGCCTAACTGCGTGCAGACGCACATGCCGGTGCCGCGGAAGGTCTCAAACTTTTCGCCGTTGATATAGACATCCATGACCTGTGTACGGGCGGCATTTTCAATCCGGATCTCATTGATGCCGAAATATTCCTTTTCACCAATCGTGACCTGCAGTAAAGGATAGATGACTTCTTCTCCTTTTCCTTCCAGCAGAGTCGACATGAACTCATCCAGATCACAATCCCGATAGTCCGTATAGAAACCTAAGGTGCCTGTATGGATGCCGTAAAAGCGTACGGTGTTCAGCCGGCCGACAAACTGATGGACTGCATAGATAAAGGTGCCATCACCGCCAATGACAATCACTGTATGCGGATTCTTTTCATCTTCTTCGAAGTTTGGATCTGCATTCAGCTGTGCTTCAATTTTTTTCTTGATTTCGGCAGAGACTGGATCCGGCCGATCAATGATCATATACTTTTCCATACCGTGCACCTCTTCCTTCTCAGTATACCGCAATTCGCTGTTTTCCTGTTACTTGTGCTTGATCTTCGGGTTCTTCGCTAAGAACCATTCCTTGACGTTGTTCTGAAGTGCTGCATCCTTCGCAAAGGCAATGAACGCATGGTTCTGCATCATATAGACCTGAAAGTGTTCTGTCTCATAGTAGAAGGCAAATGCATCATAGGCATAATCCATGTGGGCATGTGTCTCTGCATCATTGACACTGATCTCATTTTCTTTCAATTGGTAGATGTAATGGATGACGCCGTCCTTGGTCGATGCTTTCACCCGATTCACCGCATTGGATATCGTCCGCTTGGTTGCATAATAGGACAATACTTCAATCGCAATTCCAATCAGGACAATGACAATCCGCAGCCAGGTATCGATGACCGTAAAGGTCAATCCCATCAATATCATCGCAACTGCATCGACATGCAGTAAGAACTTATTCCAGAATCCGGAGATTCCATGAATGATCTCTTTGAGATCTTCTGTATCTACTTTTGTTTTAATTTCCATTTGAATGACTCTCTTTTCTGCATTTATTTTATTACGAAACAGTATCCTGCACATCTGTTTCCTGCATCAAAAAGCCCGATATCATTTCTGACATCCGGCTTTTTTCATTTATTGAACTTTCGAACCTGGTTTGAGACCGCCGTTTACTTCCACTAAGCAGATCTCTTTTTCATCCTTGCCTGCTAACAGCATGCCGTTGGATTCCACGCCTCTTAACATCGCTGGCTTGAGGTTGCAGATAACAACAACGTACTTGCCAATGACCTGGCCTGGGGTATAACTCTGGGCTAAGCCGGAGACAATCTGTCTAGGCTTTTCTTCACCGCAGTCTACCGATAATACATAGAGCTTATCCGCATTTGGATGTCTCTCACAAGACAGTACCTTCGCAACACGCAGATCTAACTTTTGGAAATCTGTGATGGTAATTTCTTCCATCGCAGCCTGTTCCTTCTTGCGTTCTGCTGTCTTGACTGCTGCCTTCTGCTTTTCTTCAATTGCAGCGACCTTAGCCATGACTTCCTTCTCGTCTAAACGAGCAAACAAAATCTCTGGCTTGTCTGTAATCTGAATATCTGTCTCTAACAGACCGAATTCATTGACATCATCATAGGATGTCATCTTGGTGTTCAGCTGTGCCAGGATCTTTGCGGATGTCTCCGGTAAGAACGGTTCTAACAGAATGCCGGCAATCCGTACAGATTCTAAGAGGTTGTACAGTACTGTCGCTAAGCGTGCAATCTTGTCAGGGTCCTTTGCGAGGGTCCATGGTGCTGTTTCATCAATATACTTGTTGCATCTGGAGAAGAGATCAAGGATGTCCTGGATGGCATCCGCAACGTGCAGAGTCTCCATCTTGTCATGGACATTCTTCACAGTTGCTAAAGCAGCCTTCTTCAGTTCTTCATCAACAGCTTCGTCTTCATTTGGATTTGCGACCATGCCATTGAAATATTTATTCTGCATGGACAATGTACGATTGACTAAGTTGCCTAAGTTATTTGCAAGATCACTATTGATCCGTTCAACCATCAAGTCGTATGTGATATGACCATCCTGTGCGAATGGCATTTCATGCAGCATAATGTATCTAACAGCATCTACACCGAACATGCTGACAAGATCATCTGCATAGATGACATTGCCCTTGGACTTGGACATCTTATCGTTGCCCGTCAATAACCATGGATGACCGAAGATCTGCTTTGGTAATGGAAGATCCATTGCCATTAACATGATTGGCCAATAGATGGTATGGAAACGAACAATATCTTTTCCAATCAAATGTAAATCTGCCGGCCAGTACTTTGCGTACAACGGATCACTGTTGCCATCCACATCATAGCCTAAGCCAGTAATATAGTTGGACAATGCATCGATCCATACATAGACAACATGCTTTGGATCAAAGTCGACCGGAATTCCCCACTTGAAGGATGTACGGGAAACACACAGATCCTGTAATCCTGGCTTAAGGAAGTTGTTGATCATCTCATTCTTGCGGCTCTCCGGCTGAATGAAATGCGGATGATCTTCAATATACTTGATCAGCTGATCGGCATACTTGCTCATCTTGAAGAAGTACGCTTCTTCCTGCATTTCCTTTAATTCGCCGCCGCAGACTGGGCATTTGCCTTCTTCGGTAATCTGAGACTTGGTATAGAATGCTTCACACTCCGGGCAGTACAGTCCATCATAATGGCCTTTATAAATATCGCCCTTTTCATAAAGCTTCTTAAAGATCTTCTGTACCTGCTTTTCATGATACGGATCGGTTGTACGCATGAACTTGTCATAGCTGATGTTCATGCAGTCAAACTGTCCTTTGATTACACCAGAGACTTCATCAACAAACTCCTTTGGTGTAATGCCAGCAGCTTTCGCTCTTTCTTCTACTTTCTGTCCATGTTCATCGGTACCTGTCTGAAACCGGACATCGAAGCCTTCCATTCTCTTGTAGCGGGCAATGGAATCTGCCAAAACGATTTCGTAAACATTTCCGATGTGTGGCTTGCCTGATGTGTAGGCAATTGCCGTAGTGATGTAATAAGGTCCTTTGTTTTCCATATTTCTGCGTACCTCCTTAATTAAAAAGACATCCCGAATGAAAGGACGTCTTGCACGCGTTACCACCTTTGTCTTCTTCCTTTATATAAGGAAACTCTCATTGTTTTAACGGAGATCTTCCGGAATGTACTCTTCGCACATTCTGCTCCAGGACCATTTTCCTTCTTGGCTTCTCTGTGCATTCTCACCCTTCTGCACTCTCTGTAAGATCTTCCCAGAATTACTCTTCCCTTCAACGCATTTACTTTTCCAATTATACGTGAATATTCACAATTTTGAAAGATATCAATTTATTCCGGTGTTTTTCAGACAAATTGATACACTTGTCTGGTATTTTTTTAGTGCTTCTGGTTCCTGTTTTTGGAAACATTTTCATGAAACCACAAAAATATTTTCAACTTTTTTTGGATTTTCCTTGTTTTTTAGGATTTTATCAACTATTATAAGTAATGTATAGAAGTTATTTTTATAGCTTTAGTATACGTAGAAGAGGAGATTCAAATTTTCATGGCAACAGGCAAGGTTAAATGGTTCAACGCAGAGAAGGGTTATGGATTCATCACAACTGATGAGGGCAAGGACGTTTTCGTTCACTATTCCGCAATCCAGTCTGAAGGATTCAAGTCACTCGATGAGGGTGCTAAGGTTTCTTTCGACATCACTGACTCCGATAGAGGACCTCAGGCATCTAACGTCGTTAAGCTCTAATCTGATTTGATAAGAGAATATGACAAGAAAGTTCGGGAAACCGGACTTTTTCTTTTGTCTAATCATGCATGCATAAAAAAACCAGACACCGTGATGATGTCTGGAATTTTTTTATTTATACATGTCGAAGCCGAAATCGTTATAGACTTCTGAAACTGGTGTATGGTTCTGAATAGCATCAATTGCCTTAGCAACCATTGCATCAATGGATAATACTGTAATCTTCGTAGAACGTTCTGCTTTCTCAGCAGGGAATGGAATTGTATTGGATACAACCATTTCTCGAATCACGCTGTTCTCAATCTTATCCACTGCATCTCTTGAGAAGATTGCATGTGTGACACCAACATAGACATCCTTTGCGCCATGATCCTTTAAGATCTTGCATCCAGCACATAAGGTTCCTGCAGTATCAACGATATCATCAACAACGATACAGATCTTGCCATCGACATCACCGATTACGTTCTGAGCCTCTACCATATTTGGCTTTGGTCTTCTCTTATCAATGATTGCGATTGGAGCGTCTAATACATCTGCAAGTCTTCTTGCACGAACAACTCCACCGTGGTCAGGCGATACAACAACAACTTCCCCAGCAGGGAAATTCTTTTCCTTAAAATACTTACCAAGCATTGGTACTGCTGTCAGATCATCAATCGGGATATCAAAGTAACCCTGGATCTGAGCAGCGTGTAAGTCAAATGTCATGACTCTGTTTGCGCCGGCTGTCACTAATAAATTTGCGACCAGCTTTGAAGTAATTGGCTGACGTGGCTTTGCCTTACGATCCTGACGTGCATAACCGTAATACGGCATGATAACGTTGATTGTGCCAGCACTTGCACGTTTGCATGCATCAATGCAGACAAGTACTTCCATTAAATGTTCTGTTACCGGTGTGCAGGTAGACTGAATAATGAAGACAGAACGTCCTCTTACAGATTCCTGCGGTTCAACAAGGATTTCGCCATCTGCGAAATGTTCTACCTTGATCTTTCCTAATGGAAGACCCAGATCTTTACATACTGCAGCGGCCAGATCAGTGCTTGAAGTCAGAGCGAATACGACAGTTTCCTTAACCATGCTTTTCCTCTTTCCTGAATGCGACAGATCCAAAATCACTTGGTTTTGGGCTGTGACATTTAACATATGCGACATTATTAAACCAGTTTTCCAGTGATTTTTCAACCTTTTTGGAACCGAAATGGCCCGGCAATTTCATTTTTGTGTATAACAGTATCTTCACAATAGAAGCCTGGGAGTACTTCTGCCCCGTCTTCCACCACGGTTTTGCCATATAAATAGGTATTTGGGTGAATAATAATATCATGACCAAACGTCACATCCGGTCCAATATATGTACTTTCCGGATCGATGATTGTCACACCTTCGACCATCCAGGCATGATTGATCTTCTGCTTCAAATACTGTGCTGCTTCCGCTAAGGCAACATTGTCATCTACGCCTTCGCATTCACGCCAGTTCTCTGTTGGAATCGCAATGACCTTCTTGCCTTGCGCAAGGAAGATCTCAACGAGTCCCGGCAGATAGTATTCGTGCTGGGCATTGTCATTCTTCAGCAGTTTCAATCCAGCAAATAATGCTTCATTCTTGAATGCATAGATACCAGTGTTGATTTCCTTTACTGCTTTTTCCTGTTCCGTCGCATCTTTGAATTCAACAATCTTTTCGACCGTGCCATCCGCTTTACGAATGACTCTGCCATATGCTCTGCGGTCATCCGGAATGGCTGTGAGTACTGCCATATCTGCATCCCCCAGACATTCATACATTTTCTGATATGTTTCTGTTGAGATCAGCGGGCAGTCACCATTAGCAACAATCGTGATTCCTTTTTCATTCTCCAGCTGTTTTGCCTGCATAACGGCATGTCCGGTGCCAAGCTGTGGTTCCTGGACCGCAAACTCACACTGTCCTGCCAGAACTTTTTCCACTTCTTCATGACGGTAGCCGACTATTGTAACGATCCGTTCTGCGCCAGCTGCTTTTAAAGCACGGATTTCAAGTCCAACCATCGGTTCGTTGAGAACCTTGTGCAGTACCTTTGGCAGTTCACTCTTCATACGTGTGCCTTTACCGCCAGCCATAATAATTGCGTTCTTCATCTTTATCTCCTTACTTCCGATAGGATCTTTGTCTTGCGTACAAAGTATCCTTCCGCTTTCATCTCATTCATTGCCTGATTCAACAGAGCATCGTCTTGCGTGATGCCAAACACCGTTGATCCCGAGCCTGACATCAATACACCATCAAATCCCTTTTCCATTAACTGCTGCTTAATAATACGAATATCATCCACAAGCTGCAGGGATGCCGCTTCTAAACTATTGCCAAGATTTGCGATGATACCTTCATAATCATCGGTCATCAGCGCTTCTTTCATAGCTTTGCAGTCAGGATGCACATCATTCCCTTGATCAACAATTTCAAATGCTTCTTTGGTCGAAACACCTTTTCTCGGTTTGACTAAAAGGAGTTCAAGGTTTGGATGGCAATAGAACGGTTCAATCTTTTCTCCCGTTCCTTCCACATATGCTGGCTGATTGATCAGGCAGAACGGCACATCCGAGCCAACTTCTTTTCCGACTTCAATCATTTCTTCTCTGGTCATATGTAATGCAAGCATGCGGTCCATCATACGGATGGCCGCTGCTGCATCTGCGCTTCCTCCCGCAAGGCCTGCCCGCGTAGGAATATGTTTCTGCAGCACGCATGCAAAGTTTGTATCGAAATGATATTTTGCACGCATGACATTGATTGCCTTGATGATTGTATTCTTATCATTGATTGGCAGATAGTTGCGGTTCAATGACAAAGTCGTCTCTTTTGCCGGCACCATTTCTAATACATCATAGAAATCAATTGGCACCATGATCATTTTTAATTCATGGTATCCATCGGATTCTCTTTTGCCAACAACATCCAGACAAAGATTAATTTTCGCATTCGCTTTCTCTCTCATTGCAGGGCCTCATAGATCTTCTTCAGATCTTCTGCCGACAATTCCTGAGCACGTTTTCCCATCGGGACATCTGCTTTCTCAAGTACTGCTTTTGTCTTGTCACTGTCCTCCAGGAATTCTCTTAGATTATTATAGATCGTCTTTCTTCTCTGTTTGAAACATGCCCGTACTAATTCAAAGTATGCATTCAGGTCAATCGACAGATCCACATCTTCACGGCGGCGGAACTGAATAATTACGCTGTCTACATCCGGAGAAGGATTGAAGCTTCTTCCCGGTACGTTGAACAGTTTTTTAACTTCATATAGATATTGTCCTTCCACCGAAAGCGCCCCATACTGCGGATCCTTCGGCTTCGCCGCAAACCGTTCACCTACTTCTTTTTGGACCATGACGGTAATATAAGGAATCTCAGCACCCTGTTCAAAGATCTTAAACAGGATTGGCGTTGTTACGTAGTAAGGAAGATTTGCGCATACCGTTACAGAACCATATTCTTGTTTCAGTTCCTGTACTTTTTTGGACAGATCAATTTCTAAAAAATCCTGCAGAATAATTTCGACATTCGTATATGCCTGCAGTGTTTCTGCTAGTACCGGCGGTAAGTCTGGATCGACTTCATACGCTGTTACATGGCGGGAATGAATCGCTAACTGTTCCGTCAGCGAACCAATGCCTGGGCCAATTTCAATGACCGCGCCTTCACAGTGAGAGGCCATTGCACAGCGCTCTACGATGATTGGATCCACTAAAAAATTCTGCCCGAATCCTTTCTTTGCGCGCAGCCCATATTCTTCTAATATTTCTTTTGTACGAGAAGGTGTGGAAATAAATTTTGTCATTTTTCTAACGCCTCCTTTAGTTGTTCATACGTAATGTGCAGACAGTTCAAGCGATGCAGCACTGTCTTTGCACTGCCGTTGCCGACATGGAACGTTTTACTGATCTGATTCCGCAGCATCGTACTGTCTTTTCCACCAGTCAAGCCAAGTTCGTAGAACTGTTCAACCGTAATGGGATTTGCGGGATGCTCGGTATAGGTGACCAGGTGTTCCAGTGCCTGGCTCAAGTATTCTTCTGCTGCATGTTCAACCCCAACTTTACGGGAGGTATGGGCATTTTCGCGGTCTACGAACGCATTCTTACAGCCTGGTACGGCCCGGTTTACTGCGTTGCGGATCCGGTTGCCGGCAGAGTCTGGATCAGTAAAGATAATGACTCCCCTTGTTTTCTGCGCCTCTGCAATCCGTTCCAGAACATCTTTTCCAAGAGATGTTCCTCCTGTTTCAATGGTATCACAGTCAAAATATTTTCTTAACTTTTCCGTGTCATGGCGGCCTTCAACGACAATCAATTCCTGGATCTGTTTCATTCGCCATTTCCTAGGAATCGGTTCCAGTTTGCATTCACCGTTTCACTCATATGTTCCAGTGTTGTCCCGCGGACATCCGCCATTTTCTGCGTGATATATGGAATATTCGATGGTTCATTTCTTGTCCCACGGACTGGTTCCGGAGCCATATATGGGCAATCGGTCTCGGTCAGCAGCCACTTCTCATCCACTGCCTGGACAGCTTCTACGGAATGCCTTGCGTTCTTAAATGTCAGAGCACCGCCAAAGGCCAAATAGTATCCAAGCTTTGTGAATTCCACGGCCATCTCTTTCGTGCCGGAGAAGCAATGCATCAGACCATGTCCACGGTATGCATGCATGATGTTATACGTATCCTGGATTGCATCACGACTGTGTACTGCAAATGGTTTATGCAGTTCATTGGCAAGCTGGATCTGCTTGATGAAATACTCCCGCTGTTTTGCACGCATGGTCTCATCCGTTTCCCAATAGTAATCTAAGCCAATCTCGCCAATCACCTTAATTTCAGGTCTTTTCGCCATTTCTACGAAACGATTCCAAGTATCTTCTGTGACATCTTTGATGTCTTCCGGAAAGATGCCGTTAGCAACAACATATTTTTTTGGATTCTTTGCCGCAAAGGCAATTGCACGTTCAGCGGTTTCCAGATTCAAGGTGATGATCATGATTTGATCAACATGTTTTTCTTCGGTCCTTTGAATAACTTGGTCAAAGTCCTCCGCGAAGTCTGCATCCATGATATGTGCATGGCTGTCTACAAAATGTAATTCTGTCATATCACTTCCCCAGACAGAAACGCGAAAAGATTTCATCTAACAAGTCTTCTTTTCCGCTCTTGCCTGTAATTTCTCTTAATGCGGTCCATGCATTCTCCAGATCGATGGTAACAAGATCCAGTTCCACACCATTCTTCAATGCGGTCACCACATCCTGCATGGATTTTTCTGCCTGCATGGCTAGACCAATCTGCCGTTCATTGTTCAATGTATCGGTATCCGCTGCATTCAATTCTTTTTCATATTTTTCCTGAATCGCCGTAATCAGCTCATCCAGCTGTTTATTCTTTGCACTGATAGAAACATCGCCTGTCTTCTTTTGGTCTGCCTTATTATAGACAACAATACGGTTCCGGTTCTCGGTCATTGCCAGCAGCTGCTGATCATCTTCGGTCATCGCCTCACTGCCATCCAAGACCACAATGATCAACTGCGCTTTCTCCATTGCCTGCATCGAACGATCAATGCCCATCTTTTCAATCGCGTCTTCCGTCGAGTGGACACCTGCCGTATCGATCAGATTCAGCGTGATGCCGCCAATCCGTACCGTTCCTTCCACAAGGTCTCTCGTCGTACCGGCAACATCCGTCACAATTGCTTTATCTTCTTCCAGTAATGCATTTAATAAGGAAGACTTGCCAACATTCGGCCGGCCTAAAATGACGGTATCAACTCCTTCACGGATGGTGACCGCCTGCTGCGCTGTTGTGATGATCTGATGGATCTGTTTCAGCCATGCCTCACTTTTCGGCAGAACTTCTTCCTCACTTAATACATGGACATCATCATATTCAGGATAATCAATGTTCACTTCAATGTTGGAAATGATCTGCGTGAGGTCTTCTTCCAATGGTTCCAGCAGCTTGGCAACCGAACCCTTGAGGGAATGGACTGCACTTTTCGCATTCATTGCGTCTTTCGCACGGATCAGGTCATCCACGCCTTCTGCCTGGGCCAGGTCCATTTTGCCGTTCAAGAAGGCCCGTTCCGTAAATTCTCCTGGACGTGCCATCCGGGCACCCAGTCCTAAGATCAAGGAAAGGATCCGACGGGTAATATACAGGCCGCCGTGGCAGGATACTTCGATAACATCTTCCCCGGTATAGCTCTTTGGCGCTTTAAAAACAGATACCAGGACTTCATCCACTGGTTCTCCATCTTCTTTGACCGTACCATAGTGAATGGTATAGCCTTCCGCCTGGCTCAGGTCCTTTTCTATCAGTTTCCCCGCAATCTCAATCGCTTCGTCCCCGGAAATCCGAATCGTAGAAACGGCTCCCATGGCATTTGCGGTCGCAATTGCGGCTATCGTATCATTGATCATTCATTGTGTCCCTTCGGAATTAGTTTATCACAAAACACCGTATTCTTACCGTACCTGTGTTAAGATGTGGCTATGAAAAAAGAATTAACACAGACATTAGAAGAATTAGGCATCCATGAACTCCTGGAGATTCAAAAAAGATCCATTCCACTGATTGAAGAAGGAAAAGATGTCTTTGTGAAGTCACCAACTGGTTCCGGCAAAACATTTGCCTACTTGATTCCGGCGATTGACCGAATTGAACCAAATGAGATGTACACCAAGGTGCTCATCATCGTCCCAACTCGTGAATTAGCCCTGCAGGTTGCAGAGACCGCAAAAAAACTTTCTGTCCGTACCGGAACCCATGTGGTCACCTTAATTGGTGGTATGGATATCACAAAACAGATGAATGCCCTGCGGCATCGTCCTCAGATCTTGATTGGCACGCCAGGAAGAATTGTCGATCTGCTGCACCAAGACTGTATTGATCTTTCTGTGTTATCCTTACTCATTTTTGATGAAGCAGATCAGATTATTTCCACCGGCCAGGCAGAAGAGACGGAAGAAATCCGTAATTTTATTCCCGATGTGCAGACAGTATGCCTGTCAGCCACCGAAAACGAACTGACCGATAAACTTTTCCCGGGAAATTGTGAAATTATTAGCATGGGTGCCCAATCAAGTATCAACGAATCTATTGAGACTTACTATGTGGAGACCAAGGATAAGCGGAAAGAACTCATCCAATTGTTGAAAACACTGCCAATCACTACGGCAATCGTCTTCACCAACTATAAGAATGATGCGAATGATATCGCAAATATGTGTCAACAAAGCCATATTTTGGCATCTGCCTTCTCTTCCTTCTTTGAAGAGAGGAAGCGGATCCAGATCCTAAAACAGTTCAAAGAGGGCAAGATCCGTGTCTTGATTGCCACAGATGCCGCTGCCCGAGGCCTGGATATTACCGAAGTTTCCCACATTATTCATTACGATGTACCGATGAATATTGAAACTTGGATCCACCGTTCCGGCCGTACAGCACATCAGGGAAATGATGGAATCACAATTACCATCTTTGACCAAAATGAACCAGTCAAGGAAGTGGGTCAATATATTCTAGACCACAGCACCCTCTATACCGCTAAGCACGAACCAACCGACCTGTCCAAGCCATATGCGAAGGCTGCTGCTCAAACGACCGACACCATGGTCCTGCTCATCCGAGCTGGCCGAAAAGACAAAATCCGTCCGGGTGATCTCATTGGTGCTCTTTGTACAGTGTATAAATTTGAAGAGATTGGTGTTCTAGAAATCCAAGACTCTTACAGTACAGTTACCATCTTAAAAAGAGATCCTTCTTCCATTCCGGCCTCCTTATCCATTAAGGGCAGAAAGCGGAAGATTGAACTAAAAAGGAATGAAGCATAGAAAAAGCCGCTCACGCGGTTTTTCTTTAGGGGAATTCTGTTCATTTTTTTCATTCGGGGGGGAAAGAATTTTATGAACGTCATCAGGTATTTCCTTTTGACACTTATAAGATAGTTTTCCACCCTGAAGATACATTGTACATTCTGTGAACGTTACGTGAATCTTATACTTTTACAAATTCTGTCTTTTTGGTATGTCCATGATACTTCTGGACCATGGCATCCAGCTCATCTTCTGCCTCCAGATAATTCTCAATGAAATTGCGGCGGATATTCACTTCATTATCCATATCATTCTCTTTTGGATTGCCTTTGGTCTCAATCCGATAGTTGATTGACGTGCCTTCTAAGTAGAACCCGGCACCCTCTGCCGTATGGATATTCTTCAATTCTTCCTCAATTGCCTTCTTTTCTTCTTCATTGAACTTCAGATTCTCATAAATGTAAGAGACTTCTTTGCCTAAAATCTCTCCATTTTCTTTATGAAGCTCTACATGATAAGGAAAGGAACACAATTCTCCATCCACAATATAATCTTTTCCGTCTTCTTTTTTCATTTTTTCTCCTCATCAATGCCCTTTGCGAGCAGTTCGTTATATTTCTGATTTGCGTATTCCGCAGTTTTCTTCTGGATCCATCGCTGCCGTTCTTCTTCAATGGCCACCATTTCATCCGCAATTTCTTCCGGACTGGATGGTTTCCCCTGCAGAAGGTAGCTGATCATCCGATTGATTGCCTTCTCCGTCCGCAGCTGTTTGGCAATCGCTTCTCCAAATTCCCGGGGATAGCCATACCTGGCAAGGATCTGGATCATCTGTTCGATTTTACGTTCCAATTCATTCATACGTTTCTCTTTAGAAATTCTAACAACGTTCGCATTGTATAACAAGAATTGACATTCTTGATTTCCATGAATATTCCTTCCTGCAAAGTCGCTTCTATATAATATAATGATGTACAAGAACTCCACGGAGTAGAAAGTGTGATGCAGATGAAGAGACCTTTCTTGAATGCAGCGGAACTGAAGAAGATTGCCGACGCGTATCCAACACCTTTTTATCTGTATGATGAAAAAGGAATCCGGCAGAACGCAAAAGAGCTTATGCGTGCTTTTGCATGGAATCCTGGATTTAAAGAGTACTTTGCGGTCAAGGCAACGCCAAATCCTGCCATTCTAAAGATCATGAAGGAAGAAGGCTGTGGTGTTGACTGTTCTTCTTTAACGGAATTAATGATGGCAGAACAATGCGGATTCCATGGCGATGATATCATGTTTTCTTCCAACGATACCCCAGCGCAGGATTATATCTACGCGCAGAAGATCCATGCCATCATTAACTTGGATGATGTCTCACATATCGCTTTTCTGCAGCAGTGTCTTGACACTCTGCCAAAGAAGATGTCTGTTCGTTATAATCCCGGCGGTGTCTTTACATTAGGCAAGACCCGTGATGGTTATCAAGTCATGGATCAGCCTGGAGAAGCGAAGTTTGGCATGACAAAGGAACAGGTCTTTGAAGCTTTGACCAAGATGAAAGAACTTGGCGTGGAAGAATTTGGTCTCCATGCGTTTGTCGCAAGCAATACGCTGTCGAATGATTATTATCCTGCCCTTGCCCGCATGATCTTTACCTTAGCTGTCGAAATCAAAGAAAAGCTTGGCATCTCGATTTCCTTTGTGAATCTATCAGGCGGTGTTGGCATTCCATATCGACCGGAAGAAAAACCAAATGACATTCATGCCATTGGTGAAGGAGTCCAGCAGGCTTATCAAGAGATCTTAGTTCCTGCCGGTCTGGAACAGATAAAACTCTGCAGTGAACTTGGACGCTTTATGCTGGGACCGTACGGATACTTAGTAACTAAGGTCCTGCATCTCAAGCACACTTATAAAGACTATGTCGGTGTAGATGCTAATGCATGCAACCTAATTCGACCGGCAATGTATGGTGCGTATCACCATATTACTGTAATGGGCAAAGAAGATGAACCATGCAATCATGTTTATGATGTGACCGGGTCTCTCTGTGAGAATAACGATAAGTTTGCGATTAATCGCAGCCTACCAGAGATAGCTATTGGAGATACATTGATGATCCATGATGCAGGTGCGCACAGTTTCTCTATGGGATATAACTACAACGGCAGATTGCGCAGTGCAGAGCTTCTCTATAAAGAAGATGGTACTGTAGAAATGATCCGCCGGGCGGAAACACCAGAAGATTACTTCGCAACGCTAAAGTTCTAAAATAAAATTCCGATATCATATGATACCGGAATTTATTTTTGATTCAAATATTTTTCTACTGTCATACAGTGCATTGCAACACCTACCGCAATCGCAGTTTCTTTTGGATTGAACTTTGGATTATGCAAAGGATATGCAGAGTCTACACCAAGATGGTAGAAGCACCCTGGTCTTTCTTTCAAGTAATATCCAAAGTCTTCCGTTGTCATGGTTGGTTCCTGCAGAATCACAACCTTTTCTGGGAAAAGTTCGCGTGCAGCATCTTCCACAATCTTTGTTTCGGCATCGTGATTCACAACACCACAGTATCCATCTTCCCAATGAAGCGTTGTATGTGTACCATTCTTTTGATCAGCTTCTGTAAGAATATGTGCTAATTGTTGATGGGCTTTTTCTCTGCGTTCCTCGCCGAACGTGCGAATGATTCCCTGCATCTCAGCCTGTCCGCACAGAATGTTTCTCACTTTACCAGCATGGACTGTACCAACGGTTGCCACAAGTTTTTCACCCTCCAGCATTCCATTCATTTGATCAATTGCGGTAATGATCTCTGCCGCACAAGTAATCGCATCAACACCTTTATCGCGCTGTGCCCCATGTGCGCTTTTCCCTTCGATCGTAATATCAAATTTCCCAGCCGCCGCATAGAATGCGCCATACTTAATCCCAATGGTTCCCGCTGGCAATGCAGGATCTACATGCATCCCATAGACAGTATCGACATTTTCCAGAACATTTTCCTGGATCATTCGTTCGGCGCCGCCTTCGCCTTCTTCATCTGGCTGAAATAAGAACAGAACATTTCCATGCAGTGTATCGGTATGTTCCGATAATATTTTTGCCGCGCCAAGTGCCATGGTGATATGCATATCATGTCCACATGCATGCATCACATTGTTATGCTTGGACGTGCATCCAAGTCCGGTATCCTCCATGATAGGCAAAGCATCCATATCTGCACGGATCATCACTGTCTTACCAGGATACTTACCTTTGACAAAACCAGTGACACCTGTGGTCAAATATTTCTTTGTCTCAAGCCCGCAGGACTGCAGAAAAGAAGTAATCAACTTCGACGTACCGAATTCTTGATTGCCTAATTCCGGATTTTCATGAATCGTTCTTCGAAGCATAACGAACGTCATTTCCTGTTCTTTTGCAAGAGTATACCAGTTCATCCTCTTCCTTCTTCTTTTAATATTGTAAGAAACTCACCAAGTCTCTTCATTCCTTCCTGAATTGTTTCTTCGCTGCAGCAGTAGCTCAACCGAATACATGCATCATCTCCAAAACAGAATCCTGGTGTTGCCGCAAGTTTCACTTCCTTGATCATCCTTGTACAAAAATCAGATGAGGAAAGACCATATTTTGAAATGTTTGGGAACACATAGAATGCGCCTTCTGGCTTTACGTAAGACAATCCCAAATGATCAAGTTCCGTTAGTATCAATGTTCTTCTCTTCTGGTACTGTTTGATAAACGGTGTTGGATCTGTATGTAGCGCTTCGATACAGGCGCGCTGGAATGGTGCTGGTGTTGAAGTAGTCATATATTGATGTACCAATTCCATGCGTGGTTTGATTTCTTCCGGCGCAACAACATAGCCCATGCGCCAGCCGGTCATTGCATATGGTTTCGAGAAGCTCTGCACTAAAATGGTCTGTGCTGAAAGATCTTCCTGTTCGGTAAAACTGTGCACTTTTCCTTCATAAGACAGCTGACGATAAACATCATCACAGATGACGAAAATCTCTTTTCCTTTGACACAATCATATACCGCTTTCATACTAATTTCATCCAGAATACAGCCCGTTGGATTATTCGGCGAATTCAGAATGATTGCTTTGGTATGAGACGTGATGCATTTTTTTAATTCCTTTTCATCAATTTGAAAGTGATTGTTTGATGTATTCAATGGCACAAATTTACCACGGCATAATTTAATGATTTGTTCATACAGCAGAAAAGCTGGTGTCGGTACAATCACTTCATCTTCTGGATTTAGAATAGTGAACAGCGAAAGGAACAATCCTTCGGTTGCACCAGCAGTCGTGATAATCTGATCTGCTTTGTAATGCATGCCATTCTGTGTATTCTCATATTGTGCAATCTCTTTTAAAAGATCGAGCATGCCATTATTCGGAATATAATGTGTTTCGTGATTTTGAAAGGCTGTATTAACTTCAGATGTAATATTCTCTGGTGTATCAAAGTCTGGTTCACCAAGGGTCAGTGCAATGCATCCTTCTGTATTTCTTGCAAGATTTGAAAATTCACGAATTGGGCTGCGTGTCACATCATATACAGCTTCATTTAAATGATTGGAACTCATAACTTTCTCAAGGCATCCTGCAGTGCTGTTTTCTGCGTTGTCTTGGCATCTTTCTTTTTAATCACACGTGCTGGACAGCCGGCTACAACTGTATCTGGTTCGACGTCGTTAATGACTACAGCACCGGCCGCAACCACAGCACCTTTGCCAACATGCACGCCCTCAATCACAACAGCATTTGCCCCAACAAGAACATCATCTTCTACAATCACTGGAGTTGCGCTGGCAGGTTCAATAACACCCGCCAAAACGGCGCCTGCACCGATATGACAATGCTTTCCGACCGTTGCACGGCCGCCAAGAACGGCACCCATATCAATCATAGAACCTTCGCCAATGACAGCGCCAATATTGATAATGGCGCCCATCATGATAACCGCATTCTTTTCAATGGTAACTTGTTCACGGATGATTGCGCCTGGTTCAATGCGGGCAGGAATGTTTTTAATATCGAGCATTGGAACACCTGAGTTCCTACGATCGTTTTCAATTTCATAGTATGCAACATGGTTCTTATTCTGTTCAAGGATTGGCTGCAGGTCTTCCCAATCACCAAAGACAATTTTATCTCCGATGCCAAATACCTTGGCTGCACCATAATCAATTGGTGCTGTTTCCTTGATATAAACTTTGACTGGCGTCTTCTTTTTCGCATTTCCAATATACTGAATAATTTCTTCTGCGTTCATGTCAGTCTCCTATCAATTCCTTCATCGTATATAAACCAGGCTGTTTATTTAATAGATACTGTGCCGCTTTCAGCGCACCGGCCGCAAAGACAGCACGGCTGTTCGCTTCATGGGTCAGTGTCAGGCACTCATTACCATTGTTAATATAGATTTCATGCGTTCCTACTTCATTGCCCATACGAAGAGAATGAATGCCAATCTCCTGTTTTGTACGTTTACCATTTTCATGACGGCCAACATTGTAGGTTGCATCTGCACGTACTTCCTTAATCGAATTTGCCAGTGCAAGTGCCGTGCCGGATGGAACATCTAACTTTTGATTATGATGTTTTTCAACAATTTCGATATCTGCATCCGGAAATAATGCAGCTGCTCGTTTTGCAAGATCAGATAATACGGCAATTCCTAAGGACATATTTGCGGAATTGAAGACCGGAATCTCTTTAGATGCATGCATGATCATATTTTTTTCTTCGTCGGTCTGACCGGTTGTACAGATAACTACTGGCAGCTTTCTCTTGGTGCAGTATGCCAGCAGGTCGTTGGTTGCCGCATGATTCGAGAAATCAATAACAACATCTGCTTCTCCTGTAAAATCATTTAAGGATTGATAACAGGATGCTTCCTTTCCTGCATCCGCCGCCACTTTTGCAACAATGGTGTTCTCTTCGCTACCCTTCAGCAGTTCCTGTACCATATGGCCCATTCTGCCGGTATAACCGTGTAATATGATCTTCATATGTTTTCTCCTATAACAGATTTAAGTTCTTCATTTCCTGGAATAATTTTTCTTGATGTACTTCTTCCATTGGAACCAATGGTAGTCTGACACAGTTTGCACCATACCCAAGTGCTGCCATGGCTGCCTTTACTGGAATTGGATTGACCTCGCAGAATAATGCATGGATCAACGGCAGATACTTCAGCTGCAGATCCGCAGCTTCTGCTGTCTTTCCTTCAAAATACAGATGACACATCTGTGATGTCTCCTTTGGCATGAGATTCGATAATACCGAGATAACGCCCATGCCGCCTAAGGATAATAATGGAATAACTTGATCATCGTTGCCGGAATAGATGGCAAGGTCCTTGCCTACCAGTGCTGCTGTATCAACAACCTTGGCAATATTGCCGCTGGCTTCTTTAATTGCCGCAATGTGTGGATACCCGTCTAATTCTTTAAATGTCTCTGGTTCAATGTTAACACCGGTACGACTTGGAATGTTATACAGGATCAATGGCTTTGTAGAAACATCCGCAATCGCCTTGAACATTGCAACCAGTCCTCTCTGCGTTGTCTTATTGTAATACGGGGTCACTAACAGACATGCATCATAACCAATCTCGCAAGCATACTTTGTCATATCTTTTGCGTACTCGGTATCATTGGATCCTGTACCGGCAATCATCGCAACTCTGTGATTCGCTGTGGTCACCGCAAACTGCAGGACCTTTCGATGTTCTTCATCGGAGAGGGTTGAGCCTTCTCCAGTTGTTCCGGCAATGAGCAGGCCGTCAATTCCTTGTTCAATCTGCCAGTTGATCAATCTGCCCAGTGCGTCATAGTCAACATTTCCGTTTGAATCAAATGGTGTAATTAATGCGGTTGCGGCTCCTTTGAATATTGTTTCCATACTTTTCTCCTTTCCTGCACATTGCCCATGAGGTGAAAAAACAGTCGATTCCTATCAGAATAGGTCATCGGCTGTTTGTATCGTCCTTTTGAGATTTTTACAATTGATATAGCTCTCCGCCAGCGCGACAGTGACATCGATATTCTCTATGTCCCCAGCTGATACGTTCGCCTGTATCAGCTTCGGCGGTATTGCCTTTCATCTCCCTGGAACTGCGAATTCCTTTTGTAGGGAAAGTACTCTTCGTTACCGCGCCTCTATCCTTCATTGCAATATTCAGTTTCGAAAACTATAGCATCGTTATTTTAAATTGTAAATATATTTTGATTTATTTTCTGAAACAATTTTCAGTTGTATAAGAAAAGCTGGTTCTTGACCAGCTCTATTCTTTCTCTTTGAATGTGGAGGCGTCGATGACTGGGATGGATGTTGTTTCTTCCCTGGCTGGGAACTGTACATCCACCACCTGACTGACTTTCACCTGATCACGGAGCAGTCCATTGATCAGCAGCATATTCTCTGGCATTTCATCCTTAAAATCTTCCGGATTACCAATGAAGCCTGCATGAACAGACCCATCACTGAGGGTCACTTGGACAAATCTTTTGGTCAATGCTTTTCTAAGTTCTTGCGGTGTTGTCATATTATTTCTTCCCGTAGTGCACATCGGCTCCTAATTCTTTTAATGTTCCTGTCCCTTTTGGTTCAACATTCGTTAATGTAATAGAAGGTTTTACTCTTTTTAAGTATGCGGCAATCCGCTGTCCTTCTTCAAGATCCATGAGACTCATATCAATGAAGTGCGTGGTATCTTTCAGATGCATGACGTATTTTCCATGTGCCTTTTCTTCTAATACAGCACCCACCAGCTGATCTGTCTTAACTTCTTCGACATGCAGTCCGCAGCCGACCAGCATTCGGTCTTCCAATACATAGGTACGGTCGATCATGCCGCCGTCTTCATAGGCACGCAGGTCAATCACGTTCTTCAATTGCTGATGAAGTTTGATGCGCTTGTCATAATAGAATGCCATGACAATGCCTAATAGAATCGTTGTAATGATGAGCAGGATATAAAAGGTCTGTCGTGCTTTCCCAGATGTCATAATGAATGCCTCAATAAAGATCAAGAAGGCAAGACTTGTCATCGGTATCGCAAAGATCATCGCAATCAATGACTGATAATATTTCTTAACCATGGTTCCCCCTGTTACGTTTACTGCCCGTATCTATAGAATATCATTTCTTGATAAGGAAAAGAAGCTGAAAAATTCAGCTCCTTGTTAATGTTCAATCGTACCTTTTACACGCAGACGATTCATTGCCTTTTCCAAGGCAATCTGTGCTCTCTGCAGATCAATATTCGGATTGTTGGAGCCAATTCTCTGCTCCGCTCTTTCCTTTGCCTGCTTTGCACGTTCGACATCAATTTCTTCCTTGCTTTCAATCGCATCCGTTAAGACTTCTGCTTTATTGTCACGGAAGTAGAACAATCCACCCGCCACGGCATACTCCTGACGGGTTCCGCTTTCATCGGTTGTGATTTTTCCAATCTTCAGCATTGTAACGAGCGGAAGATGGTTTGGCAGGATTCCCTGCTGGCCTTCGGTTGTATCGATATTAATGATGTTGGCATCCATCTCCTTATAAATTCCCTGCGGAGTGATGATGCGGCAATGGATACTCATTTGAGAGTCTCTGCCTTTTTCACAACATCTTCAATGGTACCCACCGAAAGGAAGGCAGCTTCTGGTAAGTCATCATATTTGCCATCCAGGATTTCACGGAAGGAACGAACGGTATCCTTCACTGGTACATAGACACCCTTCAATCCGGAGAACTGTTCTGCAACGGCGAATGGCTGTGACAAGAAGTTACGAATTCGGCGGGCCCTGCCGACGATCTTCTTATCTTCTTCACCCAATTCATCCATACCTAAGATTGCGATGATATCCTGCAGTTCACGATATCTCTGCAGAATTGCCTGTACTTCACGGGCAACGTTATAGTGTTCTTCACCAACAACTAATGGATCCAGCTGACGGGAAGAAGAACCTAACGGATCAACGGCTGGGTAAATACCCAATGCCGCAATGGAACGATCCAAGACAAGACGGGCATCCAAGTGTGAGAATGTCGCCGCTGGTGCTGGGTCGGTCAAGTCATCGGCTGGTACGTAAACGCACTGTACCGATGTGATGGATCCCTTATCTGTCGAAGCAATACGTTCCTGCAGCTGTCCCATTTCGGTTGCCAAGGTTGGCTGATAACCAACCGCTGATGGCATACGTCCCAGCAGGGCGGATACTTCCGAACCTGCCTGCGTGAAACGGAAGATGTTATCGATAAATAACAGGACATCCTGATGTTCTTCATCACGGAAGTACTCTGCCATAGTCAATGCGGATAAAGCAACTCTCATTCTGGCACCTGGAGACTCATTCATCTGCCCATAGGTCAGAACGGTATTCTTTAAGACACCGGAGTTCTTCATTTCGTAATACATGTCGTTGCCTTCACGGGTACGCTCCCCAACACCGGCAACAACCGAACGGCCGCCATGTTCAATGGCAATGTTATGGATCAGTTCCTGTTCAAGGACTGTCTTGCCAACACCGGCACCGCCAAACAGACCAATCTTGCCGCCCTTTGCGTATGGGCAGAGAAGGTCAATGACCTTGATGCCTGTTTCCAGAATTTCATTCTGTGTCTGCTGCTGTGCGAAGGTAGGTGCTTCTCTGTGGATCGGCATCTTCTTTGCTGCCTTCACTTCGCCGAGTCCATCAATTGGTTCACCGAGAACGTTGAACATTCTTCCCAGAACTTCATCTCCGACTGGCACTTCAATTGGCGAACCTGTATCCACACAATCCATTCCACGGATCAATCCATCGGTGGATGACATTGCGATGCAGCGGACAATATCGTCACCGATATGCTGTGCTACTTCTGCTGTCATCTCGCTGTTGGCAGAATTCTTGATCAAGATTGCATTCTTAATGGAAGGCAAGCTGTCCGCATCAAAACGGATATCTACGACAGGTCCGATGACCTGCACGATTTTTCCTGTATTGCTCATTGTCTACCTTCTTTCTTTACACAGCACTAGAACCGCCAACAATCTCCGTTATTTCCTGGGTGATTGCGGCCTGTCTAGCCTTGTTGTATTCCAGCTGCAAGGACTGATTCAGATCATCTGCATTATCTGAAGCGGTCTTCATTGCAACTCTTCTGCTGCCTTGTTCTGCAGTCGTGGATTCCATCCAGTCAGCATAGGCAACATCCTGCACCATCATTGGAATCAAACGGTCTAAGATACTGGCCGCATTTGGTTCGAACAATGTTTCTTTTGGCAGTTCTTTTTCTTCTGTACTTTGTTTCGGCTCTTCGACTGTTTCTTCTGCGGTGATTGTACATGGCAGAAGAACATCAAAGTCTGCACGGAACGTCATTGTATTTACAAAACTTGTATACAGCAGCTGTACGGTCCCAACTTCTCCGCTCTGGTAAAGTGCCGTTCCTTGTTCAACGGCTTTCTTTAATTCCAGAAACGAAATCTTATCGGAAGAGATTGGCTGTTCATTCAGTAAATGGAATCCATATTCCTGGAATTGATGATACAGGGAGATGCCAATCAAGATGATCGGATCTTCTGGATTCAATTCTTCTCTTGCCTTCTTCAGAACATTACTGTTGTATCCGCCGCACAGACCTAAATCGGAGCAGAAGATGATTGTCATTTTATGTTCATTCGCTGTCTTGGTAAGATACGTGGATTCTGCTTCTGGATTCTTCGATACAATCTCATTGACGGTATCCTGAAGCCGCTGTGCATATTCACGGTTCGATTCCATTTTACTGCGTTGTCTAAGCAGCTTTGCGTTGGCAATCATTTCCATTGCCTTCGTGATCTTGCGGGTAGATTGTACCGACTTGATCCGCGTACGCAGAGCTTGTCTTGACTGCCCTGCCATATCAGTTCACTCCCTTTACGAGCTTGAACTGTTCCAGTGCTTTCTTCATTCCTTCATCGGTCTTCTGATTCAATTCATCACTGATGACACCCTTCGTGTCAATCTCATTGCATACCGATGCATAATTCTCATGGAAGTAACGATGCAGGCTCTTTTCAAAAGCAGATACATCTTCGGTTTCCACTTCATCCATATATCCGTTCTTAACGGCATAGAGAGACAGCACCTGATCGGCCAAGGACATTGGCTGATACTGTGGCTGTTTTAACAGCTCTGTTACTTTCTCACCATGATTCAGGATCTTCTTTGTACTGGCATCAAGATCTGAACCAAACTGGGCGAATGTCTGCATTTCATGATACTGTGCAAGATCCAGCTTCAGCGTTGATGATACCGACTTCATTGCCTTTGTCTGCGCGTTGGAACCAACACGGGATACGGACAATCCAGAATCAACGGCTGGACGCTGCCCTGCTGCAAACAGATCTGTCTGTAAGAAGATCTGTCCATCGGTAATGGAGATGACATTGGTAGGAATATATGCAGAGATATCACCGGCCTGGGTCTCAATGATTGGTAAAGCAGTCAAGGAACCGCCGCCCAATTCATCAGAAAGCTTTGCGGCTCTCTCTAATAATCTGGAATGCAGGTAGAAGACATCACCTGGATAAGCTTCACGTCCTGGAGGTCTCTTTAATAGTAATGACATGGTTCTGTAAGCAACCGCATGTTTCGACAAGTCATCATAGACGACAAGAACATCCTGTCCCTGTTCCATCCATTCTTCGCCCATCGCACACCCAGCATATGGTGCAATGTACTGCAATGGTGCACTGTCCGATGCAGACGCATTTACAACAACGGTATACTCCATTGCGTCATTTTCTCTTAACTTCTGTACCGTACGGGCAACGGTAGATTCCTTCTGTCCGATTGCGACATAAATACAGAAAACACTCTTGCCTTTTTGATTAATGATTGTATCTGTGGCAATTGCTGTTTTACCTGTTTCACGGTCACCAATAATTAATTCACGCTGACCTTTGCCGATTGGAATCATCGAATCAATGACTTTCAATCCTGTCATCAATGGCTGATACACAGAACGTCTTGTCATGACACCTGGTGCAACCCGTTCGATTGCACGTGTCTTTGTATATTCGATTGGCTTGCCGCCATCAATCGCTACACCTAATGGGTTAACGACTCTTCCTAATAATCCGTCACCGACAGGAACTTCAACAATTCTTCCGGTACGTTTTACTTCATCGCCTTCTTTAATTTCTCTGTCATCACCTAAAAGAACAACACCAATGTGATCTTCCTCGAGGTTCATGACCATTCCCATAATTTCATGCGGGAACTCAAGAAGTTCTGAAGACATTGCGTGATCAATGCCCTGGACCATGGCAATACCATCACCAACCGAGATGACATATCCGACATCATCGGAATGGATCTTCTGATCATAATTCTTGATCTGTTCTTTGATTAAAGAACTGATTTCTTCTGGTCTGATCTGACTGCTCATGCCTGTCCTCCTTTCAACAATGTATTTCTTAAGCGTTCAATCTTCGTTGCCATCGTTGCATCTGTAACGTTGTTGCCTATCGTTACCTTGATGCCGCCAATGACACTTGGATCGATCTTATTCTTAAGAACCACTTTCTTATTTGTTTTTCTTACTAATGCTTCACCGATTGTCTGCATGTCTTCACTGCTGAGTTTTCGTGCAGAAGTAACTGTGGCAAGCTCAATACCAAGATCTTCATTGGCCAGCTTTACATAGTCTTCCATGATTCCCTGCAGATAAAAGGATCTTCCTTTTTCGACAATCAGTTTTAAGAAAGAAAGCATGTCATGATCAACAGCGTCTTTAAATGTCTTATCAATCATCGCAATCTTTTCTTCTTTTGTGATTTTTACAGCGCGTAAAAACAAGTCAAAATCCGGACAGTCTGTCATTGTATCGAGAATGACGTCTGCCTGTCTCTTTTTTTCTTCTACGCTTTTATTTTCCTTCGCAAGCTCAAACAATCCCTGTGCATAGCGCTGCGTGATTTCATTCGTCATGAGCAGATGCTTCCTTTACAAATTCAGCAATTGCTTTCCGATCCATGTCATCGCCATTCTTTTCACCGATCAGCTTACCCGCCGCATCCATGGCAACGTTGACCATTTCTTCTTTCACGCTGTCATACATTGCATTGCGTTCTGTTTCGATCTGCGCCTGTGCTTTCTTGCGTTCTGCATCTGCTTCTTTCGTTGCCTGTGCAAGTATCGCAGTCTTTTGATCCTTTGCTTCCTTCACAGCAGCATCCACAATTTCCTGTGACTTTGTTGATGCAGTCTTTAACTGTTCGGTTGCCTTCTCCAGATTTGCGATAGCTTCACTCTTTGCTTTTTCTCCTGCGGCTAAGTCAGACTGCATCTTCTCCTCACGAGTATTAAAGAAGTTCTGTACAGACTTCCATAAGAATTTCTTTACCAGCAAAAACAGAACAAGGGTACTGCAGAGCTGTACGACCATTGACAATGGATTCGGAACTAACTTGCCAATAATGTCGACATCAATCATGCTCAGAAGCTCCCGCCGAATACGAAGATCAGAAGAATAGCTACTAACAGACCATAGATAGCGCAGGTCTCAGCTAATGCGATACCTAAGATCATAGCAGAACGGATCTTGCTTTCTGCTTCCGGATTCTTTCCGATTGCATCACAAGCATGGGCTGCAACTTCACCTTCACCACGACCGGTCATAAAGCCTGTAAATACGGCGATGCCGGCACCAATTGCAAGTAATCCTTTACCAATTGCGATTAAACCTGTTTCCATAGAATTTTCCTCCTTATGTATTCTCTATGAATTTTTCACTTCATCAGGGACATCATTTCCCATTAATACCACAGTTAATGTTACAAATACCAACGTCTGGATAAATCCAGCGAATAAATCAAAGTATGCATGCAGAAGAGGTGTCAGGATCGGTGCCATAAAGTTGAACACGTTTCCGGTTGCGCCAAACCAGCTGGCTATTAAGTTTGATAACAGCTGTGCTCCTGCATAAATCAGTTCCATCATGATACCGCCGCAGGTGATATTGCCGAACAAACGCAGCGACATGGAGACCATCGTCGAGAACTTGCCAATAATATTCATTGGCAGCATCGGTGCGATTGGTTCAATAAAGGAATGGAAGTATGCTTTCACTCCGCCAAATTTGAATTCTACAATCTGGATCAGCAGCCAGGTAATAAATGCCAACAACAATGTTACTGACAAATTTGCTGTAGGTGATGTCAAGCCAAACAGAGAACACGTATTGGAACAGAAGATATAGATCCATAGCACTAAGATATATGGTGCTAACTTATACGCAATCTCTTTGCCGACATTCATAATGCATGTGTTCGCTACCGCTTGAACACCAAGGATTGCTGCTCCCGCTATGCCTGTCGGTTTTTTCATAGGATCCAATTTGTCAATCTTTTTTGATACCAATACAATCGCTATACCTAAAATAATGGTCAAGAATACGATTGTATATACATCGTCCTGTACTACCATCTTTTACTCCTTTCGCCACAGTGTATCGATAATCAAAGAAAAACGAACCATAAACAATCCTAATGCACAGCTTAGTATATTTAAGTAATTAGGAAGTACTGCTGCAATTACAAGTACTACCGTCCATATCATATAATTCAGCATCATATGAAAGGCGGTTCCTGCTGGCATTTGTGCAGAGATTGTTCGATCAACGTAATTTTCAGTATTTCGATATGCAAGTGCAGATGCACCGCTTCCAATTAAAAACCCGGTCATCCACTGCCAATGAAATAATGTAAGAATAAATGCTGTAAAAACAGTTAGCACGATGAATATTTTCCAGCCTCTTTTAGTCACTGAAATTATCCTCCGCAAGTATCTTAAGTATATTCTTTTTTACCTATTCTTTTCCACTAAAATTTTCCACATTTAGATAAAAACCGGAATCTGTATTGAAACAAAAAAATACCCATGCATTTTCGCTGGGTATTAATAGCCTTCTTCCAGGCATCCTAAAATTTCTAAAATACGGTTCAGATCATCCGTACCGCTGAAGGAAATAGCAATTTTCTTAGAACTGATCTCGACCTGCGTGCCTAATTTACTGCTCATGCGCGTTTCGATATCACGGATCATCGGATCCTTTTTCTTCTCTGGTGCAGGTGCTTTTTTCTCTGTGCCCTTTAATTCATGCACATATTTTTCAACGTCACGAACAGACATTTTATCATGCAGGATCTTCATTGCTGCATCATAAATCTCTCCTTCATCATCCAATGACAATAAAGGACGTACATGTCCATTTGTTAATTTCTTCTCAATAACCAGCTGCTGTACTTCGGTTGGAAGTTTTAACAGACGCATCATGTTTGCACAGTATTCACGGCTCTTTCCGACTCTCTCGGCAAGCTTTTCCTGCGTATATCCAAGCTTCTTGACTAACGATTCATATGCCGCTGCTTCTTCAATTGGATTCAGATCTTCACGCTGAACATTTTCCAGAATGGAGATTTCCATCATCTGTTCTTCCGTGAAATCAACCGCAATTGCAGGGACCTGTGTCAGGCCTGCAAGCTTGGCTGCACGCAAACGGCGTTCGCCGGCAATCAGATCATATCCGGAGACACCCTTGCGGACAAGCAATGGCGTGAAGATGCCATGGGTCTTGATAGAATCTGCTAATTCCTGCAGGGCTTTCGGTTCAAATTCTTTTCTTGGCTGATACGGGTTCGGCCGGATCTCAGAGATATTGATCTCGACTTCTCTTCTGCCCGGAGCTTCGGCCGCATTGTTCTGGATATCATCCAGGAACTGTTCAACATTCTGTCCGAAGATTGCGTTCAATCCTCTGCCAAGATGCTGCTTGTCTTTTTCTGCCATTACTTTCTCCTTTCGTTCTGTGTAATTACCTCGCGAACTAATTGAGCATATGCTTTGGAACCTTCACTTCTTGTGTCATATTCGAAGATCGTCTGTTCTCTGGATGGTGCTTCACTTAACTTTACGTTTCTAGGAATAAAGCACTTATATACTTTTTCCTTAAAGTATTTCCGTACTTCCTGCTGTACTTCCACAGACAGCTTGGTACGTGCATCAAACATTGTTAACAAAACACCTTCAATGGATAACTGTGGGTTCCATAGTTTCTGAACTAAACGGATCGTTGATAACAGCTGTGTCAGACCTTCCAATGCGAAGTACTCACACTGCACTGGAATCATGACCGAATCGGCTGCTGTCAAAGCATTCGTATTCAATAATCCTAATGCTGGCGGGCAGTCAATGATGATGTAGTCATAATCTTTCTTGACGACTTCCAGCTTATTCTTGAGCAGCTGTTCTCTGCCTGTCTCATATGCGGACATTGCGACATCTGCACCGGACAGATCAATCGTTGACGGCAGGACATCCATTGGCGGCATCTGCAGTGTAACAGCAGCTTCCTTTACGGATGTGTCGTTCATCAGTACATCATAGACTGATTTTGTAAAGCCGACTTTGTTTGCACCAATGCCATGTGTTGCGTTGCCCTGTGGATCGAAATCAACTAACATGACTTTCTTTCCGACAAAGGCAAGACCCGCTGCCAGGTTCATTGCGGTTGTGGTTTTTCCAACGCCGCCCTTCTGGTTGGCTATCGCGATAATCTTTCCCATAGTTATACCCCTTAATTTCCTTTTGGCAGATGAACTACCATGCGGACTTCATTTTCTGTTTCCTGTGTTTCGACACTGACGGCAATCCCCAGTTTATCAATCATCTTAATGGATTGGTTGATGGTATTGACCGCAATCTGTGTGTTTCTTGAGAATCCCTGTGTTTTCTGCCGCTTATGGATCTTCTCCGGCAGGTTCAATGTTTCAATATACGTTTCTGTCTCACGGACATTCAATTCTTTTTTGAGAATATGATGATACGCTTCTCTTTGTTTGTCTTCCGGTGCGCTGAGCAGGGCACGGGCATGACGTTCGGTGATCTTGCCTTCAATGACACCCTCCTGAATTTCCTGTGGAAGATTCAGCAGACGGATCTTGTTGGCAACAGCAGATTGAGACTTGCCAATCTTCTGCGCAACTTGTTCCTGGGTCATGCTTGCCTGACGCATGATCTGAAGATAGCTCTTCGCTTCTTCAATCGCACTGAGGTTTTCCCGCTGTACGTTTTCAACCAATGCCATCTGCGCTGCCTGATCCTCACTTGGGGACAGAACATAGCACTTGATTTCGGTATATCCTGCTAACCGTGTAGCACGATATCTTCTTTCGCCGGCGATGATCTCATAATGATCTCCAATCTGGCGAACGGTAATCGGCTGGATCAGTCCATTTTCCTTAATGGATACCGCAAGTTCCTGAAGTGCTTCTTCATCAAACTTTAAACGCGGCTGATAACGGGAAGGCTGCACAAGGTCTACCGGTACGGTAATAATTTTATTTGTGGCTTTGTCTGCTGTATTGAACAGCTCAAATATACTGTTTCCTGGCATAGTTCCTCCCCTTATAGTGGTTTGTTTTTCATTCTTCCGTAGTTGCGCGGATATTCTGCTGGTGTATGTGCCTTCTTTCGGTAATATAAGTTGACTCGATGGTCTCCTTCCGAAAGGGACGTTTCCTTTTCTTCTTCCAATTCACAGCCTAAGACTTTCATAGCATGTTCTGCCTGCAGTGCTTCGGCATGTCCCTGTGCACCCTTCATAGCAAGAAACAGTCCATCCTTCTTTAATAAAGGGACACACAATTCTGCTAAGATGCTTAAATTAGCGACAGCACGTGCTGTCACAATATCATATTCTTCCCGATGCTTTGCGGCATGTTCCTCCGCACGATCATTGAAGACTTCGATTCCTTTGAGATTCAGCTGGGCAATCACTTCTTTTAAAAAGGTGCAGCGTTTGCCAGTTGGTTCAATCAATACAACTTTTAATTCTGGAAAAGCAATCTTCCAGACAATTCCAGGGAACCCGGCACCCGTACCGACATCCGCGGCGGTTCCTTTTGGTTCCTTATTATATAAGGGGAGCAATGAATCATGGAAATGTTTTTCAATGATCTCATCCTTTTCTTTAATTGCGGTGAGATTCATCTTTTCATTCCACTCCTGCAGAAGCGCGCAGTATGTTTCTAATTGTTTTGCCATTTCATCGGTGAGATGAATGCCATTGTCGTCCGCTGATCTGCGAAGTTCTTCGATTGTCATAGATTCCCTCTTTGTCTTTATAATAGCACTGTCCTTTTCCCGGGAAAAGCACAAAATGTGTGGAAAACTTTTTTGTCCACAATTAATATCAATACTCATTTCTCTGTGGAAGAACTGTTTTTCCACAATATCCCTACTCAAAACTTTAAATGTGGAGAATCATCTTCCCCACATTTATTTCATAAATGCCTTTGTTAAGCGGAAATTTCACTAGTGATAAATTCACTGTGGGGCAGTGTCTCGACCCAGGCACAGAAAGCTCTCCATTCCGGAAGCTTGTGTGTTTTCCGCTGATGATAAATTGTCTTTAATGCACGATAATTGGTCGTCATCTTCGCTGTCAGACGGAATCCTGCCGGATTGGAATATAAGATCTCCAGATACTTCTGGTTCAGCTCTTCATTCTGTGATGTGACATCTTTCCCAGCTTCCTGCAGCGTTTTGATTTCCGTGGCAAGCGTGTTATAGTCAGCGACCTTCTCCTTCATGATGGCAATCATTCTAGGATCGACCTGCGGCATATAAGCATCATCCAAGTTGAACTTGGTGATCCGATGCATGGTGGACTGTGAAGAAATAAAGTCTAAGAACTTGTAGCGTTCTGCTTCAACCCATGCCTTATTCGAAAAAGTGAGATCAAACTGCACAATAATACCGGCCATGAACTGATCATGTCCGCTTCCGCCCTGGGAAGTAGCTAATGCGATCGTTGATTTGGTGATTTCGTTGGTGACCTTGTTCAGGTCAACGGCATAGGAGTACTTTGCGCCTTTGACAGAATCATCAAAGCCATATACCTGTACGTTTGAAATTACTTCAGAATAATTCATGCGTTCTTTTTCCCTTTCCCTTGTTTTATGGAGATTGCTAAAACCGCAAGATCTGCTGGATTGACCCCGGAAATACGGGAGGCCTGCCCCATGGTTGCTGGTTTGAACTTTACCAGTTTCTGTCTGCCTTCAATGGATAAGTTATCAATCTGATCATAATCAAAGTCGACACCCAGTTTCTGTGCTTCCATTGCCTGCAGTTTTTCTGCTTCTCTTCTCTGCTTATTGATATAGCCTTCGTATTTGACATCGATATCTGCTTTTCTTGCAAGTTCTGCATCAATGGCGATGTCGACTGCCTCTAACAGCTTCTTTGTCTCTACATTTGGCCGTTTTACCAGATCTCTGCCGTTTACCCCACGGTGTTCTGTCTCAACATATCCAACAGATGCAAGATACGCATTGACCTTTGGGTCATCCAGCATGAACGATGTATCTTTTAACATCGTTTCGGTATCTTCTAATTCTTTTCTTTTTTTCAGGAAAGCTTCATATCTTTGGTCATTCACGAGACCGCAGTATCTTCCCTTTTCAATCAAGCGTTCTTCCGCATTGTCATGACGCAGAAGTAAACGGAATTCTGCCCGACTGGTCAATAATCGATACGGTTCTTTCGTGCCTTTGGTCGTTAAGTCATCTACTAAGACACCAATATAGGATTCATCCCGTCCAAAAACCAGAGGTTCTCTTCCTTCCAGCTTTAAGGACGCATTGATACCTGCCATAATGCCCTGGCCTGCTGCTTCTTCATAACCAGAAGTACAGTTGACCTGTCCAGCAGTAAATAAGTTCTCAATGATCTTTGACTCAAATGTTGGTTTCATCTGGATCGGATCAATCGCATCATATTCAATTGCATACGCATATTTCTTTACGATGCAGTGTTCAAAGCCCGGCAGTGTATGGATCATTTTTTCCTGGATATCTCTTGGCAGAGAAGTACTGAATCCCTGTACATACGTAGTATCCATAGATAATGATTCTGGTTCCAGGAATAATAAATGTCTTGGTTTGTCTTTAAAACGAACTAATTTATCTTCAATGGATGGGCAGTATCTTGGCCCAACACCTTTCACAACACCGGAATACATCGATGATTTCTGCAGATTCGATAAGATGATCTCGTGTGTTTCTGGTCTTGTATACGTTAAATAACATGGGACCTGGTCCGAAAAAGAACGAACATCTTCCCGCCGTGTTGTCTCAGAGAAACGCAGGAACTCATCCGTCCCTGGTTCATAAGATGTCTTGGTAAAATCAATCGAAGAGGTCAAGACTCTTGGCGGAGTCCCCGTCTTTAAACGCATGGTCTCAATCCCAAGCTTCCGCAGGGATGCAGACAGATCATTGGTCGTTTCTTCCATATCCGGTCCGCCCATGCGTACTTCACTGGAGATCATATTGACGCCAGCCATATATGTGCCTGTCGTCAGGATGACAATCTCACAGGAAAGGAACGAGCCATCTTTTAAAGTAACACCGGTAATCTTCTGATTCTCGGCGTTGATTTCAACAGCCATGCCTGCAAGTACATCTAAATTTTCCTGATGCAGACACACATCCTGCATCATCTTCTTATATTCAATTTTATCGGACTGTACTCTTAAAGCACGGACACCTGGACCTTTCGCACTGTTCAGCATTTTGAACTGCAGTGCCGTACGGTCTGCGGTGACCGGCATCTGTCCACCCAGTGCATCAATTTCACGGACTACAATTCCTTTTGCAGGTCCGCCAACACTTGGGTTGCATGGCATCTTACCGATGTTTTCAATCGATAAGGTCAAGAGCAGTGTTCTTTTATGTAAACGTGCGCAAGCCAAGGCAGCTTCAATGCCTGCATGACCTCCGCCGATAACGATAATATCATAATTCTTCATTGTTAAAATCTTCCACCAATTCTTTCAATTCATCGATTGGTTTATCCGATATAATCTCAAAAACAATTCGACGATCTACATGTTGTTTCTTTGCGCAAAGACGATACAGATTCATCTTTCCAAACACTTCACGTATTCTGACATCTCTGTCATTTGCCTGAACAACTAACGGCAGAGCAATCGTAATCTTCTCGTCGTCCATTTTCAAGCAGTCTGTTTGGGAACCGCGAATCATTTCCCAAGATTCATCTGTAATCTTTTGTTCCGCAAGACGATGGGCACGGTGACGTTCTTGTTCCGAACCTGCTTCTTTTCCCATATCGTTATGAATCACAGCAAGCTGATGTCTTGTCTCATCATTATGGAAAATTTCATCTGGCGTACGTGTTGCGTCTGCACTCCAAAGATCAATCCCATGTTCTGCAGCTTTCTGCAGAATCTTTACGGTGACTCTTGGATCATTCTTATCCAGATAGGTATAGCTCTCTAAGTTGTTCTGCAGAGAGAGTCCAACTTCTTCCGGATAGATTGGAGATAAGAAGAAGACAACATCGGTCAGATACAAGCAGCGCATTACCGAAGGAATCTCTCCCTTCGCGGCTTTATCAATTGCGTCATGCAGTCTCTGCTGCGTTGCATATCCCGTTGCTTCACCATACTGTTCCCACATCTGTTTTAGTGAAAGACGTTTTGTGGAATCATAGTGTGCATATCCAATCAGAGCTTTCTTGCGGCTGTGATTTGACTTCGAAAAGAAGAATAACAAATCACCCTTCCGGAAATCCGCAATCTTTCTTCTGCTGGCAAGGCGCCAGAAAAGAATTGTGCGGGTCCGGCACAAGCGATGGTATTCCAGCATTTCTTCATCTGTTACATACGCAATTGAGCTCATCTTTTACCTTCTCTTAGAAAAGTCCGTACGTTTCTCCATTTTCATCAATGCCCATATTCACTGCCGCTGGTACCTTTGGTAAGCCAGGCATTGTTAAGATACTTCCTGTATAAGCAACAACGAAGCCAGCACCATTCGAGATACTGAGATCCTTGACGTGAATCGTAAAGCCTACCGGTCTGCCCTTCAGCTTTGCGTCATCCGTAATGGAGTTCTGTGTCTTTGCCATACAGATTGGGAGTTTGTCCCAGCCGTGTTTCGCAAATTCTGCCATCTTCGCTTTCGCTTCGTCGGAGAATTCAACATCCTTTGCACCATAGACGATTGTCGCAATCTTGTTGATCTTTGCTTCAATCGATTCATTCACATCATAGATCGGTGCATAATGATTTTCTTCATCACATGTCTTTACAACAAGTTCAGCCAAGTCGGTCATGCCGGCTCCGCCCTTTGCCCATCCATCTGCTTCCGCAACTGGATGATTATGTTCCTTGCACCAGTTCAGCAGAGCTGCAACTTCCGCTGGGGTATCTTTCGAGAACTTATTGATAGCAACAACATATGGAACACCGAAGGCCTGAATGGATTCAATATGTTTCTGCAGGTTATCGGTTCCCTTTAACATTGCTTCTACATTTTCTTCTGTCAGCTGATCTACTTCTACACCGCCATGCATCTTGAGTGCACGTACAGTAGCAACGACTACAACAGCACTTGGTGTTAAGTGTGCACTTCTGCATTTAATATCTAAGAATTTTTCAGCGCCCAGATCCGCACCGAAGCCTGCCTCTGTCACAACATAATCTGCTAACTTCAATGCAAGTTTTGTTGCGATGACAGAGTTGCATCCATGGGCAATGTTTGCGAATGGTCCGCCATGGACAAAGACTGGTGTATGTTCCAGGGTCTGTACTAAGTTTGGCTTGATTGCTTCTTTCATGACAACGGTTGCTGCACCTGCCGCATCAATATCTTTGACTGTAACAGGCTTGCCATCCATCGTGTATGCAACGATACATCTGGAGATACGTTCCTGGAAATCCTTGATGTCTTTCGAAAGGCAGAGGATTGCCATGACTTCCGTTGCAACCGTAATTACGAAATGATCTTTCCGTTCCACACCATTGGTCTTATGATCCTGGGCAATGGTAATATCACGCATGGTGCGGTCATTCATATCCATGCATCTCTTCCATACCACATTGTTTGGATCAATGTTCAATGGGTTTCCCTGATAAATACTATTATCCAGCATTGCTGCAATCAGATTGTTGCAGCTTGTGATTGCGTGCATGTCTCCGGTAAAGTGGAGGTTGATTGATTCCATTGGAACAACCTGAGCATAGCCACCGCCGGTAGCACCGCCCTTCAGACCAAAGACTGGTCCTAATGATGGTTCACGCAGGCATGCCATAACATTCTTGCCAATCTTCTGCAGACCATCGGCAAGTCCTACGGTTGTTGTAGACTTTCCTTCGCCTGCTTTGGTTGGTGTGATTGCTGTGACAAGAATCAGTTTGCCATCCTTGTTGTTCTGGACTGTTTCATTGAACTTCGGCGAGATCTTTGCCTTATCTGTTCCATAAGGTTCGATAAACTCTTTTGCAATACCAGCTTTTTCTGCAATAACATAGATGTCTTCGAGTGTAGCGGCTTGTGCAATCTTTAAATCGTCATTCATATGAATCTGCCTCCCTTAATTTGTTATATTCAACCCATGCGTCTGCGATCAGACAGTGCATGTGCTAATGTCATTTCATCAGCGTAATCAAGCATTCCACCCGATGGAAGTCCATGTGCAATCCGCGTGACCAATACATTTGGACATTGGTCCTGCAGCAACTTATCGAGATACATGGCAGTTGTTTCTCCATCCATCGTAGTGTTTGTGGCGAGAATAATTTCATCTGCGTTTTTTGCGCGCTCTACTAGAAGATCAATGGTCAAATCTTCCGGCATGATTCCTTTTGACGTTGAGATCAATCCATTTAATACGTGATAGACACCGTGATATTCTCCTGTCTTCTCCATTGCCAATACATCTTTCGGTGATTGAACAACGAAGATCTGACGATGGTTCCGTTCCGGATCAGAGCAGATATCACACTCTTCCTCTTCGGTCAGATTTCCGCAGGTCTTGCAGTAAGTCAGTTTCTTTTTCACATCTTCAATGGCTGACGCAAACTGTTCTGCAGTCTCCATATCCATATCGATGACGGATAAGGCATACCGTTCTGCGGTCTTTTCTCCAACACCAGGAAGTTCACGGAATCGTTCAATCAATACCTGTAAGCTTTGTGGATACATGGATTACATCCCAGGGATATTCAATCCCTTTGTTGCTTCACCCATCTTCGCTTCACGGTCTTTTTCAACTGCTTCAACGGCGTTGTTGAACGCGATGAGCATCATGTCCTGAAGCATGTCTTTATCATCCATTAATTCCTGGGGAATAATGACAGACTGTACTTCATTCTTCCCATTCATTTTGATCACGATGCCATTGGATGTTCCTTCATAGATCTGATTTTCTAATTCGGTCTGTGCCTGTTTCAGATCATCCTGCATCTGTTTTGCCTGTTTCATCAAAGCATTTAAATCCATAGTGCCTCCTTATTCAACGGTAACGTTTTCTGCGCCAAACAATTCCATGACCTTCTTTTCGGAATCTTCTTCTTCCGCTGCGGCAGAAGAATACCGTTCCACCTTCATTGGTTCTGGAAGTGTCTTTGCCTTCATTAATACAACATATTCTGCCGTTGCGGCTGCCATATCTTCTTCGGTCACCGCATACAGCATCTTATCTGTTTTCATTGTATCCTTCATAAAGAAGTACAGTTCATAATTCATCTTCTTCTCGTTGATACGATTCGCAATTGCCTGTTGTTCTACAACCAGTAAGATACAATCTTTCCCGCTTGCGCCAATCTTTGTCTCACCTAACAGTGAGGTATATTTACGATGTTCCAGATCACCATAGGACTTGACCATCGCAAGTGTGTTTTCATCCGCAACTTTTGCCTTTTTATTGCATTGTACCAAAAGAGATAGAATCGTAGTTTGATCCAGCGGCTGTACCGGATGGATCTCAACTGTTTCTGCTTTCTTCTTTGCAACTGGTTTCTTTTCTTCCTTTGGTTCTTCTGGAAGCTGCACCGTTTTGATTTCTGGTGCTTCTTCAATCTCTTCCTGCGCTGCAGGTTCTGGCTCAGGCTCAGCCTTATGTTTTGCGGCAGTCGGACGTGGTGCTGGTTTCTCTGCGGCTGGCTGTGGATCATTTGTTAATAACGATAGGCAGGTCACTTCAAACGCTGTTGCAGCATTCGTCGCGAACTTGAATCTCTGTTTCGAATCAATCAATTTTTCTGATGCATGCATGCATGTTTTCGCATCAACTGTTTCTGCTAATGCTTTTGCCTGCTCTTCATTCAGTATCTTTAATAGATCTGGCTTCTTTGTACTTTGATATACTACGCAATCCTTCAGAATATCAATCATGCCATCCGTAAATCTTGGCAGGTCGATTCCCTTTTCTTCATAGGACTGGATTTTGCGAATCATCGCTTCCATATTGCCCTGTGCGATATCCTGAATGAGTTCCACTTTTTCTTCTGCAGTTGTCAGACCATAGATGCGGTCAATATCTTCAATCGTAATATGGTCGCTTGTATACGAAGCACATTGATCCATGATAGATAATGCATCACGCATACCGCCTTCCGCTAATACCGCAATCATATCCGCAGCATCTACTTCCATTTCAATCTTTTCTTGTTTCGCAATATCTAATAAGTGGTCACGGATCTGATCTCTTCTTACTTTTGTGAAATCATATCTTTGACATCTGGAAATGATGGTTGGCAGCAGTTTCTGCGGATCTGTCGTCGCCAAAATAAAGATTACGTTTGCCGGCGGCTCTTCCAATGTCTTTAGTAATGCACTGGATGCTGCCCCAGACAGCTGATGGACCTCATCAATAATATAGATCTTATGTTTTCCCTGCATTGGTGCCAGGGTAGAACGCTCAATTAAATCACGGATATCCTCAACATGGGTCTCATTTGCGGCATTGATTTCAATGATATCTGGATGGGTACCATTATTTGCGGCAATACAGTTCTCACATTCTCCACATGGTGCCTTTTCTGGATGTTCACAGTTAACTGCCTTTGCCAGCAGTCTTGCCATTGTGGTCTTCCCTGTTCCTCTTGGACCGCAAAAAAGATATGCATGCCCGACTTTATTCTCACGAACTGCATTTCGAATGGATTTTACAATGTACTCTTGTCCAACAACTTCTTCAAAAGTAGAGGAACGATATTTTTGATATAAAGCTAATTTTGCCATGGGATTCTCCGATAGTTCTATTATAACAAAAAAGACTGTTCAAAACGCATGAATCTAGCGTTTTTCAGCCTTTTTTAATTTATTCAATTTTCTTTTTTCGCGAAAGAAAGAGGATAAGATTTCCGCACACTCTTCCTGCAGAATTCCAGGATGAATTTCTTTTGGATATGTATTCAAATGCGGAATCTTTTTTACTTGGATCAGAGTATCCACGGTTCCACCCTTTGGATCACTCGTTCCATAATATAATGCATGAATTCTGGAAAGCTCAATCGCACCAGTGCACATGAGGCATGGTTCCAGTGTGACATACAGATTACAGTCTTCCAAGCACCAAGTCCCTAGTTTCTTTGATGCCTTTTGAATTGCCAGGAGTTCCGCATGTGCACTTGCCATCTGTGTTTTTTCTCGCAGATTATGTGCACGCGCAAGAATGATGCCGTCTTTGACAATCACCGCACCCACCGGTACTTCATCCAGTTCTCTTGCCTTAGCAGCCTCTTTGAGTGCTGCTCTCATGAATTTTTCTTCTGTCTTCATACAAAATAAAAGTGGCACACGCGAATAGAGGCTCGTATGGCTGCTGCCTTCCGGCCCTGACCAGGTTAGAACATATTGCTGTGCCACTCATATTATATCGGAAATATTTGTATAAACAACTTCAATTTTTGTTTCACGTGAAACAATCAGAGCACTTTTGAAGGATATTTCTCTTCAAAACGATTCACAATGCGTGATAATTCACTGTCGAGATAGCTGACAGCCTGAAAACGCATCTTATTTGGTACTCCATAATAGGCTTCAGCAATCGAACCCGTCATGGCGGCGATGGTATCACTGTCTCCGCCCAATGAAATTGCAATCCGAATTGCATCTTCAAAGTCTTTTGACTCATAAAAACATTCCAGTGCCTGTGCCATACATCCCTGGCAGGTCTCATCAAAGCTATATACATCACGGATTTCATCAATCGTAAAATTGATTGGATAGAAAGCATCGGTATAGGTATGAATTTCTTCTTTTGTTTTCCCATGAAGTGCCAAATAGACAGCTGCTGCAGTCACTTCCGCCCCTTTCATTCCTTCCGGATGATTGTGCGATACCTTTGTTACTTCATCCGCCAGATGAATGGTTTCTTCTAACGAATCTGCGACATACGCTACCGGACTGACCCGCATTGCGGCGCCATTGCCAAAACTATTGTATGGCTGCTGGCCGTTGATCAGCCATTCACTGAAATTCAGGCCATATCCTCTGCCCGGATGAGAATTTCCAAGTTCTGCCATATATTTAGATGCATTCTCCGATAGATCTGAGTAATCCGGTTTCGAACATAAAAGTGCCTCCGCAACCGCAATTGTCATTACAGAATCATCCGTATAGGTACAATCGCCCGCAAATAATTCAAAATCTTTATCTCGATGATTTCGAAACTCAAATCTAGAACCAACAATATCTCCAATGATTGCGCCAAACATCGTATCACCTCTGCCTCCATTATATAAGAAAAAACCGCTGATTCAGCGGTTTTTAGAAACTCTTTTTCTTTTCTGGTGGAACCATGGACTTCTGTCCGCCCATATATGGCTGCAATGGTTCTGGAATCTTTACAGATCCATCTGCCTGCAGGTTGTTCTCAAAGAAAGCAATTAACATTCTTGGCGGCGCAACAACTGTATTATTCAGTGTATGTGCGAAATAGTTGCCATTTTCTCCCTTAATACGGATACCCAGTCTTCTTGCCTGTGCATCACCTAAGTTCGAGCAGGAACCGACCTCGAAATACTTCTTCTGTCTTGGCGACCAAGCCTCAACATCGCAGGATTTTACCTTTAAATCTGCTAAATCACCAGAGCAGCACTCTAAAGTACGCACTGGAATGTCTAAAGATCTAAAGAAGTCGACAGAATTCTTCCAAAGCTGATCATACCAATATTTGGAATCCTCTGGTTTACATACAACGACCATTTCCTGCTTTTCAAACTGATGGACTCTGTATAAGCCTCTCTCTTCGATTCCATGTGCACCAACTTCCTTACGGAAACATGGGCTGTAGGATGTCAGAGTATATGGAAGATCCTCTTCTTTTAAGATTTCTCCCATGAAACGTCCAATCATAGAATGCTCGGATGTGCCGATTAAATATAGGTCTTCGCCCTCTATCTTATACATCATGTTCTGCATTTCTGAGAAGCTCATAACACCATTCACAACATCACCATGAATCATAAATGGCGGAATGAAGTATGTAAATCCACGGTTGATCATGAAATCTCTTGCATAAGACAGGATGGATGAATGAAGTCTTGCGACATCACCCTTTAAATAATAGAAGCCATTTCCTGTTGTTCTGCGGGCAGAATCCAAGTCTAAGCCATCCAAAGCTTCCAGAATATCGGTATGATAAGGAATTTCGAAGTCTGGGACAACTGGTTCGCCAAACTTTTCAATTTCCTGGTTCTGAGAATCATCTTTGCCAATCGGAACAGACGGATCAATGATATTAGGAATGACCATCATCTTTTCCTTGATTTCAGCAGCCAGCTTCTCTTCTTCCTGAGCTAATGCCTCCATCTCAGCGCCCATTTCAGAAACCTTTGCCTTGACCTTTTCAGCTTCTTCCTTCTTGCCGTCACGCATCAGTCCGCCGATTTCCTTGGACATCCGGTTACGGTCAGCTCTCATCTGATCGCCCTTCTGCTTTACTTCACGTACTTTTTCGTCTAATTCTTTGACTTCGTCAACGAGAACTAGCTTTTCGTCCTGGAACTTCTTTTTAATATTTTCTTTTACAAGTTCTGGGGTCTCACGGATCAATTTAATGTCAATCATGATTTATCTCCTTTCAGATAAATAAAAAACACCATCCACTCAAGGGACGATGTCATCGCGGTGCCACCCTTATTGTATATTGTTTCACGTGAAACAATATACCTCTTCGTTGTTGCGGATAACGGGCGCGCCGGAAAGTGTTGGTTTCTCTCAAAGGTGGATTCGCTCCTTTCTGTGACAGTTCACATCTACCACTGTCTTTCTGATATTACAGAAAATAGTTACTATTCCTTTTCAACGATTTCTATTTCAAATTAAATCATTGCGGCACATGTTTGTCAAGTTTTCACCACAATACTAAAAATATAATATTTTATAAAAATATCATTAGACATTGTCCACAAACGCATATTTATGTTATATTATTCATATTAATATTGGGGGAAACAAAAGATGGCAAAGAAATCACAGTATCAGCATAAGCTACAGTACAACAACAACTACAACCGTACCAATTATCGTTCTTTCTCTGTCCGCTTCAGCGTTAATAGTGAAGCAGACATTATCAGCTGGTTGGAAAAGAAGAGCGGTGTAAAGTCTTACATCAGTGATCTGATTACAGCAGATATGAAAAAGAACAAGGGCGCTAAGAAAACTGTCAAGGCTGCGAAGAAGCCAGCAGCGAAAAAGCCAGCCGCTAAGAAAAAGAAGTAAGTTTTGTATATAAAAGCCATCTTTTAAAAAGATGACTTTTTTTGTTTTATGCATGCATGTTGATGCTTTATAAGTAACTGTGATTACTAATAGTTTGTATCTTTAAACAACGCTATTTCAAAATGTATGAATTCATGCTTGCATGTAAAAAGTTATGATCTTTCGACCATATCTTTTTTGTTAGATTTCTGTGTTATCGTCTTTCTCAGATGTGCTTTCTGGTGCTGCACCATCTTCCAGTGAATTTTCTGCTGTCGTAACTTCTGGATCTGAAATTTCTTCCGTCATTTCAGGTTCTGGTTCAATGATGGATACTGCAGATACCTTCGCACCATCCTTCACTGCAATCACACGAACACCCTGTGCACCTCTGCCATAGACAGATACCTGTTCCAGTGAGATACGGATCATGATGCCATTATCGGTCATGATCATACAGTCTTCGTTGCCTTCGACCGAACGCATACAGACAAGGTTTCCGGTCTTTTCGGTTACATTCACCGTCTTGACGCCCTTGCCGCCGCGGTTAGTGATTCGATAGTCATCCAGGGATGACTTCTTGCCATAGCCGTTTTCGGTAACTGTCAGGATATACTTGCCTTCCTTGTTTGTTGCCATACCAATGACGGATCCGCCATCGACATTAAATCCCTTGACACCTCTTGCGGTACGTCCTAATGGACGAATCGTATTTTCGAGGAAACGGACTGCTTTTCCGTTGGAACCCGCAATAATGATTTCATCTTCACCGGAGGTTGCCTTAGCAAAGGCTAATTCATCTCCATCATTCAGCTTAATGGCAATCTTACCATTCCGGTTAATGTTTTCGAATTCCTCCAGGCTAGTCTTTTTAATCAAGCCCTTTTTCGTAACGAAGAACATATACTTCACTGGATTTCCATCATCTTCCGAATATGGGACCATTGCCTTGACCTTTTCGTTCTTATCAATCGCAATCAGGTTAATGACAGGCAATCCCTTAGAAGTTCTGGAGAATTCCGGTACATTGTATCCTTTGACACGGAAGACACGTCCAGTATCGGTAAAGAACAGCAGATGATCATGAGTCGATAAGTTAATGAACTGATCGATTTCATCGTCTTTATTCAGTTCCATTCCCTTAATGCCCTTGCCGCCGCGGTTCTGTACATGGTAGCTGTCGGAAGTGATCCGCTTTATATAACCGTTTGTCGATAAGGAAATAATGACATGTTCGACAGGAATCAGATCTTCATCTTCCATATCAGCCGGCGCATCAATAATCTCGGATAATCTAGGATTTCCGTACTTTTCCTTAATGACCGTCAATTCATCACGAATGATCTGCATGATCCGTTCATGATGAGCCAGGATATCTTTATAATCTGCAATCTTGACCAGCAGATCTTGATATTCACTTTCAATCTTTTCCCGTTCCAGACCAGTCAGTCTGCGGAACTGCATATCCAGGATTGCCTTTGCCTGGATTTCATCCAGTCCAAAGCCTTCCATCAGACGAGGCATTGCCTCATTGGCATCTTTCGAATCGCGAATCGTATGAATGATTGCGTCCAAGTTATCGACCGCAATACGTAATCCCTCTAAGATATGGGCACGATCCTGTGCCTTTTTCAGATCAAATTCCGTACGTCTGGTAATAACTTCAATCTGATGGTCCAGATATCCCTGGATCATTTCTTTTAACGTTGCCTGATGTGGGACGTTATTGAATAAGACAACATTGTTTACACCGAAGTTAGACTGCAGCGGAGACATCCGATACAGCTGGTTCAGGATAACTTCCGGCTGTGCATCTTTCTTCAATTCCATAACAACGCGGATGCCCTTCATGTTTGTTTCATCACGAAGATCCGTGATACCTTCAATTTGTTTGTCTCTTGCCAGCTGAGCAATCTTTTCAACCATCATGGCCTTATTGACCAAGTATGGAATCTCATAGACAACAATCCGCTTCTTGCCATTCGGCATATCTTCGATGTTTGTCTTTGCCCGCATGATGATGGTTCCCTTACCAGTCTCCATCGCTCTGCGGATGCCAGATTTTCCTAAGATATAACCACCGGTTGGAAAGTCCGGTCCCTTGATATACTGCATTAATTCCGTTGCCGTAATATCTGGATTATCCATCGTTGCGAAAATACCATCAATGGTCTCTGCTAAGTTATGCGGTGCTGTATTTGTTGCCATACCTACCGCAATACCCATAGAACCATTGACAATCATATTTGGGAAACGAGAAGGCAAGACATCCGGTTCATTCTCTTCACCATCATAGTTCGGTGACATGTTTACCGTTTCCTTCTCCAAGTCTCTTAACATTTCTGTTGCCAGCTTGGACATTCTCGCTTCGGTATAACGCATCGCGGCTGCGCCATCTCCATCCATGGATCCAAAGTTGCCATGACCATCGATCAGGACTTCACGCATGTTCCATCCCTGGGCCATGTAGACCAATGCACCGTAGATAGAAGAGTCACCATGAGGATGATATTTACCCATCGTATCACCGACAATACGTGCACATTTACGGTACGGCTTGTCTGGTGTGTTATTCATTTCATTCATTGCATAGAGAATTCTTCTCTGTACTGGCTTTAGACCATCACGTACATCCGGGAGAGCTCTTGCAACAATAACTGACATCGAATAGTCAATGAAGTCACGCTTCATTTCTTCAGTCAGATTCTGTTCGGTAATATGACCTGGGTCGAATTTCGACTCATCAAATTCCATAAAATCATCGTTTGCCATTACTTTCCTCCCTTCCCTTAAATATCAAGTTCCGCAAAGTTTGCGTTCTCTATGATGAAATCTTTTCTTGGTTCAACTTCATCACCCATGAAGATGTTGAAGTACTGATCTGCAAGTTCCGCATCGTCCAGGGATACCCGGATCAGGGTACGGTTTGCTGGGTCCATGGTTGTCTCCCAAAGCTGCTCTGGATTCATTTCACCTAAACCTTTATATCTCTGTATCGCAAGACGGTCTCCCATCTCTGCTCTTACCTTAGTCATCATTTCTTCCGTATAGGCATACTTTACTGCATTGCCCTTCTGTACTTTATACAGAGGAGGCTGTGCAATATAGACATGTCCATCTTCAATGATCTGTCTCATATAACGATAGAAGAATGTCAGTAATAGAATACGAATATGTGCACCATCGACATCGGCATCGGTCATGATAACAATCTTGTTGTAACGAAGTTTTGATGTATCGATTTCATCCAGAATGCCGCAGCCAAAGGCGGTAATCATGGAACGGATCTCATTGTTTTCAAAGGCTCTTGCTTGTCTCGCCTTCTCTACGTTCAGAATCTTACCTCTTAACGGCAGGATGGCCTGGAAGTGAGAATCTCTGCCTTGCTTTGCAGAGCCGCCGGCGGAATCACCCTCGACGATATAGATTTCACAGATGCTTGCATCCTTCGATGAGCAGTCTGCTAACTTTCCTGGTAAAGAAGATACTTCTAAGGCACTCTTTCTTCTGGTCAGTTCTCTTGCCTTCTTGGCAGCCATACGAGCCTGAGAAGCAACCGTAGCCTTCTCCATGATAGCTTTTGCCTGATCTGGGTTTTCTAACAAGAAACGCTCTAATTGCGAACCAAAGATATCCGATACAATCTTACGTACTTCCGAGTTGCCAAGTTTTGTCTTGGTCTGTCCTTCATACTGTGGATCTGGATGCTTTACAGAAATAACCGCGGTGATACCTTCACGGCAGTCATCTGCAGTTAAGTTCTCATCCTTCTCTTTTAAGTAGCCGTTATCTCTCGCGTACTTATTAATGATTCTTCCTAACGCAGAACGGAAACCTTCTTCATGTGTTCCGCCTTCTACTGTATTGATGTTATTACAGAAAGTATAAACGGATGGATTGTAGCCATCGTTATACTGCATGGCTACTTCTACCTGGATATCACTTTCATATCCTTCTGCATAAATGATATCTGGATGTACTACTGCCTTTGCCTTATTCAGATATGCAACATATTCTTTTAAACCACCTTCAAATAAGAAAGTATCATCCTGCTTTCCCTCTTCCATGCGTTCATCATGGAAAACTAAGCGAATGCCCTTATTTAAGAAAGCCAGCTGACGCAGTCTACTGCGGATTGTATCATGATCATAAATTGTTGTTTCCTGGAAGATCAGTGGATCTGCTTTAAAGGTAACGGTAGAACCATGTTTATCCTTATCACATTCACCAATGACCTTTAATGGTTCCTTAGCATGTCCGCCATTTTCAAAACGAATGAAATAGATCTTTCCTTCATGGAAAACTCTTACTTCCATCCATTCAGATAACGCATTAACAACAGATGCACCAACACCATGCAGACCACCAGAAATCTTGTAAGCTCCACCACCGAACTTACCACCTGCATGCAGGACAGTGAAGATTGTCTCAATGGTTGACTTGCCAGTCTTCGCATTGGTACCAGTTGGCATACCACGTCCATCATCTTCAACCTTAACAATATTGTCTTTATCAATTGTCACGGTTACCGTTGTTGCATAACCTGCCATTGCTTCATCAATACCATTATCGACGATTTCCCATACTAAATGATGAAGACCTTTTGCTGAAGTCGACGCAATGTACATACCAGGTCTTTTCCGGACCGCTTCCAATCCATCCAATACCTGAATTTCGGAGTCATCATATTCCTTTGTGACCTTGGCATCTAAGACACCGCCAATGACCGCTTCGGTTCCATCTTCCGTCTTTATGACTTTCGTTTCTTCTTTTTCTTCACTCATTTGCTGCCTCCTGTAATCTGTATGATGTTTCCATTCTCAATATGAAATTCACTCATCTCTTGATTCTTTAAGAACTCTGGTACTTCGGTTGCGGTAATGACACATTGATATGGTTCTTTCACCATCTCTAATAATTTCTTCTGTCTTTGATAATCCAATTCACTTAAGACATCATCAAGAAGAAGAACTGGTCTCTTTTCTGTTTCTTCTTCGATATAACTCAGCAAACTTAATTTAAATGCCAGCATTACCATTCTCTTCTGTCCCTGACTGGCTGTATTGATCAAGTTTGCACCATTCATTTCAAAGACTAAGTCATCATGATGACAGCCTGCTGTTGTCACATGATATTCAAGGTC
>Ga0183095_10676_pt1 | contig 73562 bp, 69 predicted proteins | sample BioMet4_FD_130346 | JGI IMG/M metagenome (GOLD analysis project Ga0183095, IMG submission 130346) | Microbial communities from bioreactor (seeded with sewage sludge) at LBNL, California, USA - Biofuel metagenome 4 (v2) (version 3) | ecosystem: Engineered > Bioreactor > Anaerobic > Unclassified ... | reverse complement strand
ACCTTCCGCCTTACTCGCCGGACTACAACCCAATTGAAAAGGCGTGGTCAAAGATCAAACAGTTGCTCCGCTCCGCCAAGCCCCGTCTGCTGGAAGCTCTCGAACAAGCGGCCGCTCTGGCTCTGGCACCATCACCCCCGACAACGCCGCAGCCTGGTTCAAGCACTGCGGCTATGGAATATAGCTTCATGCAAACCGGTCTAAGGCGATGAACGCTACCCTGAACCTCGCTAGTTTCGGGCAGATTTTTCTGGCGCATTTTGTAGGAAACTTTCTGGCGCGTGACACATTGACTAGCCTACGCAGTTTGCACAGCAACTGTGCTGGAACTCGTCAACCATCCTTTCGGTAGAGGAGATCGCGTATCGCCTGTCTCCTGGCCTCGTTCGCTTCGCGCTGAGTCTTGCGTTCGATAGCGTCGCCGCGGCGACTTGTTCTGGTGTCATTTTCTTCGGGTTCGCTGCACGACGGGCACCGGTTTGCGTAACCCGGTTTATCAGGTTTAAGTTCAAACTCTTCTGAGCATACGACGCAGATTTTGATCGGAAAAGCCATACAAAGAGTTTAAAGGAAGCGCGCTATCGTCTCAAACATTCCCCAATGTCCTTTTCGAAGTAGCCGACTACCCAACGCTCACGCGTGCTATGGTCGCGTTTTTATGCGCCCGCGCTGTTTCGTGCCTCGCTCACGGGCCACGCCGAAACTGCCCCACTCTCACAAATCGCGAGTCCTTATTACAGAACCATTTGCTCCATATCTTGAGCAGCCTGCTTCAGGCTCGCGGCTGTTCCAAGATCCCGCCAATAATAATCGTCGGTCCGGAAGCCAGCAATCCTTTCTCCTTCGCCTGCAAGCCGCAAATACGCCGGGATAATCGGAAAAACACCATCTTCACGCAAGAGCGCGAAAACACGAGGTGAGATGACGTGAATGCCGCAGAATGCGAGCGCCTGCGTCTCCTCCGAAGGGCAAACAACATACTCATCTGCATGTTCTATTGTGTGTTTTCCGCATAGCCGCAGATGCTGGTCGAAGAGGAGATAACGCGAGGTCTTCCGTCGCATGACCGCCAGCGTTGCAAGCGCACGATTCTCGCGATGGACTCTCACCATCTCTGCCAGGTCAATCGAACTGAGCACGTCGACGTTATGCAGGATGAACGGCTCATCCGATGCACCTGCCAGGAAGAAATCCATGGTCTTCTTCAGACCACCGCCCGTATCCAGCAGTACGTCTTCCCGCGAAATCTCAATCTTCATCCCGAAATTGTCGTTCGCTTTCAGATACTCGACGACTTTATCTGCAAAATGATGCACGTTGATTATGACTTCGCGGATTCCGAAATCGCGCAGTCGTTGCAGCGTGATCTCCAGAAGCGTGCGCCCCGCGACTTCGGCCAGCGCTTTGGGGCGGTCATTCGTCAAGGGGCGCAGGCGCGTGCCGAGTCCGGCAGCTAGAATCATCGCCTTCATCGTACCCACTTCTCCGCTTCGCGATGCCGCAACGTGACTTTGACCCCTGGCCTTCCGCTCAGGCGTCTGGCCACCTGCTCTGCCAGATAAACAGAGCGATGCTGCCCCCCGGTACAACCGAACGAGACCATCAGATGTTTGAAGCCGCGGCTCTGATAATTACTCACGCTCGCGTCCACCAGCGACATTACGCTGGCCAGAAACTGGTGCACGCACTCCTGCCGGTTAAGGTAGTCGATCACTGCCGCATCCTTGCCAGTCAGGGTCTTGAAGCGCTCCTCACGCCCCGGATTGGGGAGGCTTCGGGCATCGAAGACGAATCCTCCGCCGTTTCCGCTCTCATCCTGCACAGGCCCACGATGGAACGAAAAACTGGAAACCAGGACCGTGAGCCCCTCCGCATCCGACGCGATGGCCTGCAGTTTTTCGGAACCCACCATGCAAGTGAAGGCATTCATCAGAGTAGGTAGCTCAATCGGCAATTCGACGTTGTGCAGCAGCCAGCGCAGATTCTTCAGCGCGTAGGGCACGCTCTGCAGAAAGTGTGGCTTGCGTTCGTAAAACCCGCGGAACCCGTATGCGCCCAGCGCCTGCACGATCCGAATGTAAACGTAGCCATAGTAGTACCGCAGAAACACGGCCCGGTCGACTTTGATAAATCCATCGAGCGAGTCGAGATAGTGATCGAGCAAACTCTGGCGCAACTCCGGCGGAAGATCGGCCTTTGCGTCGAAGAGAAGCGATGCGACATCGTATTGAAGAGCGCCTTTGCGACCGCCCTGATAGTCGACGAAATATGGCTCTCCGTCGCGCAGCATGATATTTCTCGACTGAAAATCGCGATAAAGAAAATAGTTGCGATCAGTGCTCAACAGAAACTTCGTCAATCGGCTGAAATCTTCTTCCAGAGCCTGTTCGCTAAAGGAAACACCGGCAAGGCGAAGAAAGTAGTACTTGAAATAGTTCAAATCCCAGGCGATGGATTGCCGGTCGAAGCTTGACCGAGGGTAGCAGACCTTGTAATTCAAATCCTTTCCGGCTTCGACCTGAAAGCGCGGCAGTATTTCCACTACTTTGCGATATGCCTTCACCACCTCGGGGCCGATATCGGCACCCTTGCGATGCTCGCCGAGAAATCCATAGAGCGTGGTGTCTCCAAGGTCCTCTTCGAGGTACGCGCCGTGGCTGAGATCTTCTTCATAAATCTCCGGCACCGGCAGACCGTGGCGGCGAAAGTGTCGTGAGAATTCGATGAATGCCGCATTCTCTTCCGGAACATTGTGCGAGATGCCGATTGCGGTGAAATTGTCATTGGCCAGACGCACGATCGTGCGTCCCGATCCGCCGGGTGCTCCCTGCACTGGTTCCACTCGCGACGCGGCGGCGTGAAAATGCTGCTCAAATAGTGATTCGAGAACGTCCATCGATTTGATCGGGTCCTAGACTTTACACCGTTTTTTGCAAAATACGGATTCCGTGGCAGAAACAGTGCAAACTGTCTACGCAGACAAAGTCGTCTGCGGAGCTTGCATGCAGTCCTGCTGGGACCCGCTATTTGTATTGTAAAGTCCAGACTGAAAAGTCACATCATCAGAGGTAATGAATCAACTCTGAATTAAAAGGGACGTCCCTCGCCTGCACAGGGCAAAGAGTGTCCCTGTGCCGCGATGTTGAGGCGGCGATGCTTGGACAATCGCCCCGGCTATTATTCCTGGCGAGATTTCGGGTGCCCAAAAGTTTGTTCAGGCAGCAATCATTTCGCGCAGTTCCCTGCTGATGATGAGCTTCGGCTCGGTAACGGCCTGAACCTCTTCCACGCTGACGCCTGGCGCGATCTCTTCCAGCACCAATCCGCCCTCCTTCCGAACCCGGATATAGCCAAGCTCGGTGACTATGGTGTCAACCACGCGCAACCCAGTGATCGGCAGTGTGCAGCGGTTCAGTATCTTCGGTCTTCCTTCTTTGGTGGTATGCTCCATGGCAACGATGAGGCGGCGCGCCGCCGCTACCAGATCCATTGCCCCACCCATGCCTTTTACCATCCTTCCGGGAATCATCCAGTTTGCGAGATTTCCCTCGGCGTCCACCTCCATCGCGCCCAGTACCGATAGATCGATGTGCCCGCCGCGAATCATGGCGAATGATTCAGCCGAAGAGAAGAATGCAGTGCCGGGGAGTTCGCTCACTGTCTCCTTTCCGGCATTGATCAGGTCCGGGTCCTCTTCTCCTTCGAGCGGATAAGGCCCCACGCCCAGTATTCCGTTCTCGCTTTGCAGCACTACTTGTATCCCCGTAGGAACGTGGTTGGCCACAAGCGTCGGCATCCCTATGCCGAGATTCACATAGAAACCGTCGCGCAGTTCGCGCGCGATGCGGCGCACGATGTATTCACGTTTGTCGATTTTCTGTCTGGATTCTGGAGTTGTGCTCATCATTTTCTCTCAGGCCGCTGCCTTGCGCACACGGCGTCGCTCGATCCGCTTCTCTTCGCCCACAGCTTGAAAAACGCGGTGCACGTAAATACTCGGCGTATGAATCTGTTCAGGCGGAAGTTCTCCCGGCTGCACAACTTCCTCAACCTCGGCGATCGTGATCTTTCCTGCCGCAGCGATCATCGGATTAAAATTCTGCGCCGTTTTGCGGTAAATAAGATTTCCCCACGTGTCGCCTTTCCAGGCCTTGACCAGCGAAAAATCAGCTTTCAGCCATCGCTCCATCACATAGGTCCGTCCCTCGAATTCGCGGGTTTCCTTGCCCTCGGCCACAAGGGTCCCGACTCCGGTCGGCGTAAAAAACGCCGGAATTCCGGCGCCTCCGGCACGGATTCGCTCAGCTAACGTTCCCTGCGGAATCAACTCCAGGTCCAGCTTTCCGCTGAGCACCAGTTCCTCGAACAGTCGGTTTTCACCCACGTAACTGCCTTTGTGACTGCGTATCTGTCCCTTCCTTAACAGCAATCCAAGGCCAAAATCATCCACGCCCATGTTGTTGCTGATTGTGTTCAGGTTGCGCACACCTTTCTTCTCTAGTGCGGCAATCAGATTTTCAGGAATTCCGCAAAGACCAAAGCCGCCGACCATCAGCGTGGCGCCGTCAGGAATATCGAAGATCGCCTCCTCGGCGTTCGCGAACACTTTATTCATTTGTCTCGCTCTTTTAGGTCAGGTCCAGGCTTCCCCACGAAGCCTGCGTTCTGAACCGACGATGGTATATAGATGCAGAGCCGGCCCGGAAGATACTTCAAAACGAATACTTACTCGCTGAGCTTTTCTGCTCGCAAAATCGTATCAAAGACCGGCCTCGATGCGGGAGCGCGGATCGAGATAGTCGCGCATGGCGTCGCCGACAAAGTTGAAGGCGAGCACCGCAAGCATGACGGCGGCAGCAGGAAAGAGGACGAGATGCGGGGAGTCGAACAGATGCGAGCGGGCATCATTCAACATGCCGCCCCAGCTCGGCACCGGAGGAGGCACGCCAAGCCCAAGGAAGCTCATAGTAGCTTCGGCGAGAATGGCTCCGGCCATGCCGATGGCGGCCTGTACGATCACCGGCTGCATGATGTTGGGAAGAATGTGGCGGACGAGAATTCGCCAGTCGCTTGCACCCAGAGCGCGGGCCGCTTCAACGTATTCCCTCTCACGCGCCGCCAGCACCTGGGCGCGAACAAGGCGAGCGTACCCCACCCAGCCTCCAATGACCAGGGCGAGGACAAGATTCCAGAGACCGGGGCCGATGAAGGCCACGAAGGCAATAGCGAGGAGAATTCCCGGAAACGAAAGAAAGGAATTCATCACTATGACGTTGATGAAGCGATCGACGCGCCCCCCGTAGTATCCGGCGAGCGAGCCGACGATGGTGCCGAGCAGAAGCGAACCCGCGACCACCGAAGTTCCAACAATCATGGAAATTCGCGCGCCGAAAAGTATCCGCGAGAGGATGTCGCGGCCGAGTTCGTCAGTCCCGAAGAGGTGCTGTGGCGAGGGCGACTGGAGGCGCGAGGCAAGGTCGATGGAAGCCGGGTCCCGCGGCGCGACGAGCGGTCCGAAGGCGGCGCAGAAAACAAACAGCAGGATGAGCAGGACTCCAAAAACCGCCAGCGGATTGCGGCAGGTGACGCGGGTGAGCTTGGTGAGTTTCGATGCCATGCCGCGCTCCTACTGGCGAATCCGCGGATTCAGCGCGGAGTAAACAAGGTCGGTAAAGAAGTTGACGGCAACGTAAGTAAGACCAATGCAGAGCAGGCATCCCTGCACGAGAGAGTAATCGCGGTTGCTGATGGCGCTGATGGTGAGGCGTCCGATGCCGGGCCAGGCAAAGATGGTTTCGGTAACGATAGCACCCGCCAGTAACGCGCCAAATTGCAGTCCGATGACGGTCACTACAGGAATCATCGCATTGCGGAGAGCATGGCGATAGACGACATCGCGTTCGCGAAGCCCCTTGGCGCGAGCAGTGCGGATGTAATCCTGCCCTAGCTCCTCCAACATGCTGGTACGCACCATGCGCGTGAGAATCGCGGCCAGCGAACCGCCCATCGTAATGGCAGGAAGCACAAGGTTGCGCCAGCTTCCGGAACCGGAGACGGGAAGCCAGTCGAAGCGAATCGCAAAGATCAGAATAAGGATAGGACCTAGAGCAAAGTTGGGGAAAGAGAGTCCAAGCAGGCTGAAGAAGCTGAGCGCACGGTCATCCCATCGATTGCGGCGGGTTGCCGAACGCACACCGGCAGGAATGGAGAGCAGGACTGCGACAGAGAGAGCCGAGAGAGCCAGAGCGAGCGTCGCCGGGTAAGCCTGCGCGACCAATTCCCTGACCGGTTTATTCAGACGTAAAGACTTACCAAGATCACCGTGAATTACGCCGTTCCAATAATGAAGATACTGCACGCCAAGCGGGAGATCGAGGCCGTAGGCGTGGCGCGCGGCTTGAATATCAACTCCGGCAGCGCCTTCCCCGAGCATGGCCTGAATGGGGTCTCCGGGAACAAGGTGGATGAGCAGAAAAACTACACTGACGACCAGCCATACGACCGGCAACATATAAGAGAGTCGAGTGAACACATAACGGATCATGCTTCGGACTTCCCGTCATTATCAGGGGCAACGGCGTTGGGCAGAAGATCCACCTTGACGGCGCCGACGCGTAAACCTTCCATCTCAAGCACAGTATAACGGCGTTGCTCGTAAAGAAACGAGTCGCCGGGTTTTGGTATGCGTTGCAATTTTGCGACAACAAAGCCAGCGAGCGTTTCAAATCCCTCGTCACGGGGCAGAAGCAAATGGTGTTGCGTTTCGAGATCGCGGATGCTGAGCGCGGCGTCAAGCACGAGAGAAGCAGGGTCGCCGTAGGCCGTGCGGGGAACAACGTCGAACTCATCTTCAAGTTCGCCGACCAACTGTTCGAGGACATCTTCAACACTGACCACGCCGGCAGTGGAGCCGAATTCATCAACCACGACTGCGAGATGCCGCCGCCTGTTCTTGAATTCCGCAAGAAGATCAGGCAGGGACTTGGTCTCAGGAACGAAAAGGACATCCCGCATGATGTGCTGGATATCCAGTGTGGGCTGTGGGCGGCGGACCTCAGTTCCATAATGTGAACGCTGCAAACGGAACTGCATCCAGCGCATAAGATCTTTGGCGTAGAGCACACCAATAATGGCTTCGGGGCCGCGCTTGACGTCGTACACGGGAATGCGGGAATGCTGCTCCTCAACCGTTTTTGCAGCCGCCTCGTCGAGTGACATGTCGCCGGGAAGCGAAAAAATATCAGGACGCGGAACCATGATCTCTCGGACGGTTATGTTCTCCAAGTCAAGCGCATGGTGAAGCAACTCCTGCTGCAAAGAAGAGATGAGGCCGTGGCGATGAGAGGCCGTAACACTGAGCTTCAGCTCCTCCGGAGTGTGCACGCCGCCTTCGCGGATATGGCTCCATCCGAACGCGCTCAGAACCCAGCGAGAAGAAGCTGCCATCGTTCGGGTTACAGGCCTGAAGGCAGTGATGAATACATCGAGCGGGCCAGCAACGGCAAGCGCCACCTGCTCGGTTTTCTGCAAGGCGATCGACTTGGGCACAACCTCGCCAAGGATCACGTGCAGGTAGGTGATGGTCGTGAAAGCGAAGACTGTGGCGAGAACATGGGAGTAGAGAGCGGCGTGGGGCAGGCGCGCCAGCGGGACTTCCAGAACATGGGCCATCGAGACTTCGCCGATCCAGCCGAGTGCAAGGCTGGCCATAGTCATTCCAAGCTGGATTCCATTGAGAACCTCTTCCAGCTCGTTGTGAAGTTTGCGAATCGTTCGCGCGCCGATGCGTTCCTCTGCGATAAGTTGTTCCAGACGTGTGCTCCGGATGCTGACCAGCGCATATTCTCCGGCGGCGAAGAAGGCGTTGGCGGCCACGAGCAGCATCACGGCGATGATCCGCATCAGCACGAACGTGAACAAAACTTTTCGCTCCTAAAGGCGAGGCAGGAACTCAGCCAAGTGTCGTGGTATTGGATTTTAGCATCGAGAGCGGGAAGAAGCCGGAAAGGGAAAATCCGGCAAAGAGTGTCCGTCCTGCAATAGGGATCATCCTTCCGTTCCTGCGTCGCACGCCACTACTCATGGCGTGCGATTTCCATTCGTGACAGAATCAGTGCAAGCAGGATTTGCCACAACCCAGGAGGAATACAGGGTGGAGACGCGCATCGTCACGCTTACAACCGACTTCGGCAGTACGGATCATTTCGTTGGCACAATGCGAGGAGTGATTCTGAGTGGGAACCCGAAGGCACAGGTGGTTGATATCTGCAATTCGGTAACCTCATTCGACGTTCTCGATGGAGCGCTGACGATTGCGCACGCTTACCGTTATTTTCCGCCCGGCACGATTCATCTTGTAGTGGTCGATCCCGGAGTTGGATCGGCGCGAAGGCCGCTGCTGGTCACGACGTCGCGGCATTTTTTTATTGCTCCGGATAACGGCGTACTCTCACTGGTACTGGAGCAGGAGGAGCGGGTCTTGGCACGACACATAACGGCCGAGCACTACTTCCTGCAGCCCGTAAGCACCACCTTCCATGGCCGCGACATTTTTGCCGCGTGCGCCGGATGGCTGAGCAAGGGACTGGAACCTGATAAGTTTGGCGATGAAATTACCGACTACGTGCGCTTCTCTCTGCCTAAGCCGAAAATGGTTGCCGAGCGCACGCTGAAGGGCGCGGTATTGAAGGTCGATAAGTTCGGCAACCTGATCACGAACCTGACTCCGGAAAACGCAGCTGCGCTGTTTGCGGCCAACTCCGGTCTCAAACTCACGGTGGGACAGGCGACCGTTACCGGATTCCAAAGCTCCTACTCGCAAGGACAGCCGGGAGAGCTTTTTGGTGTACTGAACAGCATGGGTTTTCTGGAGATTGCGTGCAATCGCGGTGCGGCAGCGCACCTGGCAAAGGCAGGCCGAGGAGCTGAAGTGCTGGTCGAGTTTTGAGACAGGAGGCTCCCCGGACATGCACACACTATTTCTGCATCTTTTTGTCCAGATATTCCTTGAGCGCAACCGCGTTGTTGTGCTCGGCATCATGTGAGCTGTAAATCAGAGTGACAGTGCCATGATGGGCCGCATCGATGATGGATTTCAAGAACTCTGGGTGTGCATCCAGTTCGGCAAAGTAGCGCTGCTTGAAACCAGCCCACTTTTCGGGATCGTGAGAGAACCACTCCCGCAACTCCGTACTCGGCGCAACGTCCTTGAGCCATCCATCCAGGGCTAAATCCGTCTTTTTCACGCCGCGCGGCCACACCCGCTCGACAAGATGACGGATGCCGTCACCCGCGCTTGCAGAGTCATAGGCTCGTTTCAGTCGAATCAAAAAAAAAACATGAATTGGATGGCTCGGGAGGAAATCAAGATGATTCGTCTTGCTGTTATCCCCAATCCTGGGTGGATGTGTTGCGAGGCTTGACGCGAGCGTAGTTATCCATCCGAGCGGTCCAGAGGAGAAAGTGAAACATCTGCCGATGCTCACGCCATATGATTCCGCACATTTGCGGTAATCCGATTTTCTCCATCTTGAGGCCGGTATAGGTTTCCAATCGCCACTTAATGTAAGGGCTGCGCCAAGGGGCTAGGCGATGGCCGCGGGTCGCATTCCACAAAAATCGGATGATGTACCACATAGCATCCTTAGTATACGCGGCGCTTTTCTAGGAGCGCACAACCTGAAGCGAAACGCTGGTACCTGGATTAACGCGCGCACCCGGGGATGGCGTCTGGCCCACAACGGTCGGGATTAGCGAGTGAAAGCTGCCCGAATCCGGGGAATCGGTTGTAGTAACGGAGACAGTTTTCAGTCCGGCCGCAGTCACCAGAGCCGTAGCGTCCGTCAATGTCATGCCGGTGAGATCAGGCATCGCGTAAGCGGGGCCCGGCTGAGAAGCGGCCGAGAGAAGACTGATGCGGGGAGATGCCACACCCTGAGCTCCAGGCGCTGGCGTTTGCGCGATGATTCCGTTCGGAGCAGCATCGGAAGTGGGAAGTTCAGCAGACATTCCAACTTCAAGGCCGCGGCGACGAATCTCGATTTCAGCTGCTCGCGAAGTCATACCAAGGACGGAAGGTATTTCAACGAGCTGGGCACCAAGGCTTTCGGCAGCCTGCACTCGCCAGCCACGACGAACTCGCGTACCGGGTTCGGGCTGCTGAGAGAGAATTCTCCCGGCGGGAACCGCGGTGGAATAGAAATGATCGCGGTGGTCCACTGCCAGTCCACGTTCGAAAGCGACATGCTCGGCTTCAGCGGGAGTCATGCCACGCAAATCCGGCACGGCAATCTCGCGTCCATGAACGGCAAACCTCATACTTATCAGCGTCGAGGCGAGCGCGACGATGGTGAGCACAAGAACCTGGGCGAGCAAACGAAAGAAACGAATCATGCAGCATCAGGGTAGTCGCTCGCACCCGAAAGAACAATTGTCGGATTGATTACCAATTGGCTGCGTTCCAACAAATCGTGTCTCGTGTGTTTTTTTTTGAAAATCAAAACTGGATGCCACTTCATCTGATAAAGTCCAAAGAACTGCAAATGTGCGCCCAATTTGCGTGATCCACAGGAGGTTAGGCAACGGAAACGTTGCCGGGGTACGTCTGGAACGTACTAAGATCAGGCTGAATTGTGACGCATATACGGCCCTGATAGACTTGTAGGGCAACCCTTTAAACGAAGAGTTTTGTGAGGAAACACAAACCATGACTCGCATTCTAGAAGTTACCGATTTGATCCTTCGCGATGCGCACCAGTCGCTTATGGCGACCCGGATGGCGATGGAAGACATGGTTCCCGCCTGTGAGGACCTCGACAACGCCGGATATTGGTCGCTCGAGTGCTGGGGTGGAGCCACGTTTGATTCCTGCATACGGTTCTTGAATGAGGACCCGTGGGAGCGGCTGAAGACATTTCGTAAGCTGCTGCCAAAAACCAGATTGCAAATGCTGCTGCGCGGTCAGAACCTGCTTGGCTACCGGCACTACGAAGATACAGTTGTAGAGCGTTTTGTTGCCAAGGCAGCCGAGCACGGAATAGACGTATTCCGCGTTTTTGATGCGCTCAACGATGTGCGCAATATGAAGACCTCGATTGCGGCAGTAAAGAAGTCAGGCAAGCACGCCCAAGGCGCGATCTGCTACACGGTGAGCCCGCTGCATACGGTTCAGGCATTTGTGGATATGGCACAGCAGCTGAAAGAGATGGGCTGCGACTCGATCTGCATTAAGGATATGGCCGCGTTGTTAAAGCCTCAACCGGCATATGACATTGTGAAGGGCATTAAGGAAAAGTGCGGCAAGGACACCCTGGTCCACCTGCACTGCCATGCCACCACCGGCGTCACTCTGGTGAGCTACATGAAAGCCATTGAAGCGGGTGTCGATATTGTAGATACCGCCATCAGCTCGCTGGCGCTTGGGCCGGGACACAATCCGACAGAGAGTCTGATCGAGATGCTTGAGGGAACGGGTATTGAGACCCGGCTGGATCTGGACCGTGTGCTCAAAATCCGGAACTATTTCAAAACGGTCCGTCCGCGTTACAAAGAGTTCCTCAGCGACATCACTGGCGTCGAAACCGAAATCTTCAACAGTCAGATTCCGGGCGGCATGATCAGCAACATGGAAAGCCAGCTGAAACAGCAGGGCGCCGGCGAAAAGATACAGGAAGTGCTGCTGGAAGTTCCTCGCGTGCGCGAAGCTTCGGGCTACCCGCCGCTGGTTACGCCAAGCTCTCAGATTGTGGGCACACAGGCTGTGTTCAATATTCTGATGGGCCATTACAAGGTACTGACAGGCGAATTTGCTGATCTGATGCTGGGATATTACGGCGAAACGATCGGCCCGAAAGATCCCGAAGTGCTGGAAAAGGCAAAAGCTCACGCCAAAAAAGACCTGATCACCTGCCGTCCAGCGGATCTGATGAAGCCGGAGTGGGAAGCGCTGCGAACTGACGCTCTTTCTCTGCCGGGATGCAACGGCACGGACGAAGACGTTTTGACCTTCGCCATGTTCCCGCAGGTAGCGCCTAAGTTCTTCGCAACGCGAGATCAGGGGGCCAAAAACCTGAGCAAGGAACCCTCAAAGGAGGCTCCAGCTCCGGCAGCAGCGCCAAAAGCTGGCGAAGCAGCCGCACAGCCCACCGGCCCGGTTAAGTACGCGGTCACGATCAATGGACAGACGCATACCGTCTCCGTCGCTACGGCACGGTAGATGGATAGGGGTGAGATAGCAGAAATGGCAACTACTGTTCCACTACAACCTAAGGCTAAGACGATGGAAGAACGTATTGCGGAGCTACGCGAAAAACGCGCGCAGGTAGAACAAGGCGGCGGCGCCAAGCGCATTGAGAAGCAGCACGAGCAGGGCAAGCTGACGGCTCGCGAACGCATAGGCAAACTGGTAGATCCGAGTTCCTTCCAGGAAATCGGAGCTTTTGCAAAGCACCGTGCAACACTGTTCGGAATGGAGGATAAAGATCTTCCGGCCGATGGTGTGGTAACCGGTTGCGCCAAAATTGACGGACGCATAGTACATTTGGCCAGCCAGGACTTCACGGTAATGGGCGGCGCGACAGGCGAAGTTCACAACGATAAGTGCGTGGACGCGATGAAGTCGTCGCTGAAGACCGGAACACCTTTCGTCTTCATCAATGACTCGGGCGGTGCCCGCATTCAGGAAGGGATCGACGCGCTGGCCGGTTACGGTCGCGTGTTCTATAACAACGTAATGTTGAGCGGTACGGTTCCGCAGATATCTTTGATCTGCGGTCCTTGCGCGGGTGGTGCGGTATACAGCCCGGCCCTGACCGATTTCATCATCCAGACCAAGCAGGCACAGATGTTCATCACCGGACCTTCGGTGATCAAGCAGGTGACCGGCGAAGTGGTAACAGCCGATGCTCTGGGTGGTCCTATGGCCCATATGACCCACTCGGGCGTGGTTCACTTTGTGGCGGAAAACGACGAAGACGCGCTTTTCATTTGCCGCCGCCTTCTGAGCTTCCTGCCCTCGAACAATCTTGAAGATCCGCCGCGCCTGCCGTACGACCTCCCGATGGAAGACGATGAGGCGCTGAACAAAATCGTTCCGGTAGAAGGCAAGCAGCCCTATGACGTACGTGAGGTCTTGACGCACATTCTGGACCACCACGATTTCCTGGAAGTGCAGTCTGGCTACGCGACGAACATCGTGATTGGTTTTGGTCGCATCCAGGGCCGCCCGATTGGCATCATCGCTAATCAGCCGGCAACTCTGGCTGGCGTGCTGGATATTAACGCGAGCGACAAGGCCGCCCGCTTTATTCGCTTCCTGAATGCCTTCAATATTCCTATCGTGAACTTTGTGGACGTGCCGGGCTTTTTGCCGGGCGTGCAACAGGAATACGGTGGTATCATCCGCCACGGCGCAAAGATGCTGTACGCATACTCGGCAGCAACCAGCCCCAAGATCACGATTGTTCTGCGCAAAGCTTACGGCGGTGCGTACCTGGCGATGTGCTCCAGAGATTTGGGCGCAGACCGCGTATTCGCCTGGCCAACGGCAGAAATCGCCGTGATGGGAGCGGAAGGCGCAGCCGAAATCGTTTTCCGAAAGGAAATTGACGCTGCTGAGGACAAGAAGGAAAAGCGGCAGGAGCTGATCGGGCTCTATCGCGACGCATTCTCCAACCCGTTTGTGGCAGCTGGCCGCCGACTGGTGGACGACGTGATTGAACCTTCCCAGACGCGCCGTAAGCTTGCAGAGGCGCTGTGCGCGCTGGAAACAAAACGGGAACTGCGGCCTGCCAAGAAACACGGATTGATTCCGCTCTAATTGCGGCGAGGAGAAAACCATGGCGTCGACAGCAGTGGAAAGGAATGCCGCGGCTGAAGCCGAAATAAAGAAACTGCAAAGTGAGATTAACGCGCTGAAGAAGGAATTCGAGGCGCGGCTCCAGGCAGTCGAAGCGCTGTTGCCCAAAGCATCAGCGCCAGCTGCGCAGGAGGTTTCGGCGGAAACTCTGGCGATAATTGCGGCGGCCGTTACGGCCTTCCTTGGTAAAAAGGTGAAGATCCGCTCGGCACAATTATTGCCGACGGCCAACCAATGGGCGCAGACCGGACGCGTAATTTTACAGGCCTCGCGCAACCTGAACCGCGCTAAGCGATAAGACTGGGAGCGCCTCGGCTCGGCAGAGCCGAGGCCTTGCCGCAATTATGCGGCGCTCCACTGACGGTACGGCGCAACCGTGCGCCGGGGAACCGAGGAGAACGACTTTGAAGCTACAGATCGGAATCGACGGTAAGTTATACGAAGTCGAAGTAGAGATAACACAGGACGATAGCGCACCCAAAACACATTACATCCCGGCACAGCCATCCGCCACGGTTATAACTGCAGCGCCCGCAGCGGGAGCTCCCAAGCCGGCCGCATCCGAAGGCCCGGTGGATGAAAGCAAGGTTTGCCGCTCACCAATTGCTGGAATGGTAACCCGCATCAACGTACAGGTGGGACAGCAGATTCAGCCCAATGACCTGCTGTTGGTTCTCGAAGCAATGAAGATGGAGACCAATGTAGTCTCGCCGGTTGCTGGCAAGATCAAGAACTTGAACGTCGGACAGGGCGATGCCGTGCAACTGAACCAGGTCCTGGTGGAGTTCGAATAATGAGCACAGATCAGAAAGCAATTGCAGCGGAGCTGCGGGACGTGCCGGGACTTCAGTTCATCGATCACTTCGCGATTTCCGTGCCGCAGGGAAACCTCGATGGACAGGTTGCAGCTTTTGAAATGCTTGGCTTCCATGAGATTCATCGCGAGGAAGTACATGGCAAGGATATGGTTCGCGAGGCGCTGCTTCAGATTGGCGAAGGACCGAACCTGATTCAGTTGCTGGAGCCTCTTGCGCCGGAGAGCCCGGTACAGAAGCTGATCGACAAGAACGGCGGACGTGGCGGTTTTGCTCACGTCGCTTTCCGGGTAAAGAGCGCACAAAAAGCATTTGAGTATATGAAGGCAAACGGCTTCAACATCATTGACGCCGCACCGCGTCCTGGCTCGCGCGGAACCACAGTGTTCTTCGTGCACCCGAAGTCGCGTGCGGACAATCCATTTGGTTTCCTGATCGAAATCGTCGAAGACCCAAACTAACAGCCATAATCATAGTTTTTATATGTAGAGCGCGGAAAATACCGCGCTTTTTTGCGGCTAATTAAAATTGAGAGTTCTTTGACGGAGGGACAAGTCCGCGCCGGTCCAAGGTTCGGATACCGCGGTAAAATACGGTGCATGGACCTGAGCGCGATTCAGACGGCTTTACGAGAGCAGGATTTCGACGCGTGGCTATTCTACGACCATCATCACCGCGACGAAATTGCGTACTCGATACTGGGACTGCCGGAGCTGCACGTAACCCGGCGCTGGTTCTACCTGATTCCGGCCAAGGGCGAGCCAGTGAAGTTGAATCATCGCGTGGAGCCGTGGCACCTTGCAGCCTTACCCGGCGTGCAGCAACATTATGGCGGGTGGCGCGAGTTGCATGAAAAGCTGGCCGCGATTCTCAAACGATACAAGCGCATAGCCATGCAGTATTCCCCTAACAACGACATCATGTACGTCTCCCTGGTCGATGGAGGAATGCTCGAACTGATTCGTAGTTTTGGCGTTGAGGTTGGAACCTCGGCGGACCTGGTCTCGCGCTTTGAAGCAACCCTGACCGAAGAACAGATCGCGACGCACTTCGCGGCTCGTGATGCCATGGACCCAATCATGGCTGCGACCTTCAAAGAAATCGGTTATCGCGTTCGTAACGGCGGTTGGGATGAGTGGGGCGTACGCCAGTGGATCGGCGAAGCATTCAAGCGGGAGCGTCTCGTAACCGACGACCTTCCCATCGTAGGCGTAAACGAAAACTCCGGGAACCCCCATTACGAGCCAACGGCCGAGATCACCAAACCGATTAAGCCTGGTGACTTCGTCCTGCTCGATATGTGGGCCAAAAAGGACACTCCAGGCGCGGTCTATTACGACATCACGTGGACCGGCGTCCTTGGCGAGCCTTCGGCAAAGCAACAGGAGATCTTCCAAATTGTGCGCGACGCACGCAAGGCCGGCTCGCAAGCGGTTATTGACGCCTTCGCCAGCGGACGCCGCATTGAAGGATGGGAAGTCGATGAGGCCACGCGTAACGTGATCAAAAAGGCTGGGTATGGCGAGTGGTTCGTCCATCGCACCGGACACTCGATTGGGACCAACGTTCACGGCAACGGCGCAAATATGGATAACCTGGAAACGAAAGATACCCGACAGATTTTAACGAATACGTTATTCTCAGTAGAGCCGGGGATTTACTTACCGGAGTTTGGCGTGCGCAGCGAGATAGATGTCCTCGTACACAACGGCGCAGCACAAGTAACCGGACGGCAGCAGGAAGAATTGGTGATTATCTAAATGGCCAACGAAAAGACGACAGAGAAAACGGTCGATCCGCAGGCAGTGGTCATGCCCGTGGTGGCTCCCCTCGCGGGCTGGCTTGTGCCGGGTGCCGGGCACCTGATCCAAAGACGCTGGATGCGCGGCGGACTGATTTTCATCAGCGTGACTGTGATGTTTTTCTGCGGACTCGGCATGCAGGGCAAGGTTTACGGATTCAATCTGGGAGACCTGCTCGATATGCTCGGCTTCATTGGAGACTTCGGCAACGGGCTCCTCTATTTGATTGCACGCTCCATGGACTGGGGCCAGAGCGCCATTTTCCGCGCGACTGCTGATTATGGAACCAAGTTCCTCGTCTGCGCAGGCTTGCTGAACGTGATCGCCGCGATCGACGCTCACCAGATCGCAATCGGGAAGAAACAATGACGCTCAACTTATCTCACTTTTCGGCTGCGCTCATATTTTCGCTCTGCGCTTCGGTAGTCTTCGGCATCACACAGCGCAATGAAAAACGGCAGATGATTCGGTACGGGATTTATTGCTTCGGCTGGTTTGTCGGCGGAGTGCTAATAGCTGGCTGGCTCATGTGGTTTTTGAAGCGGTAGTTCTCAAGCGTACAAAATTTCAACGCAAACGGCCGGACCAAAAAGGTCCGGTCGTTTTTGTATTTAGCATTGTTTTTGAGCTGTTGGCGTTCCGTTCTGGCGTTCACCTCCGAAGGTAAGTACAATCTCTAACCTGAAGTCCAGCAATCTCATTTATCCATGGGAGGGTTTACGACCGATGGCATTCGAACTTCCGGCTCTCACATATGCATACGAAGCGCTCGAACCTTATATCGACGCTCAGACAATGCACGTCCATCATGACAAGCACCATCAAACCTACACGGACAATGCCAACGCGGCCGTCGCCAAAGTTGCCGAACTGGCAGGCAAATCCGCGGAAGAGATCCTGGCCAATCTGGCAGCCGTGCCGGAAGCCGCGCGCGGCCCTATCCGGAATAATGTCGGCGGATTTTACAATCACTCAATCTTCTGGACCTCGATGGCCCCCAACGCAGGAGGCCCGCCCACGGGTGCCATAGCCGAAGCGATCACGAAAACTTTTGGCGATTTTGCCCAGTTTCAGGAGAAGTTCAATGACGCCGGGCTCAAGCAATTCGGCAGCGGCTGGGCTTGGCTGGCTTTCAGTGCAAGCGGCTTGCAGATACTCTCCACATCCAATCAGGACAGCGTGATCTCACAGGGCCTGACGCCCATTCTCATCAACGACGTCTGGGAACATGCCTATTATCTGAAGTATCAGAATCGCCGCGGTGAATATCTGAAGGCCTGGTGGAATGTCGTGAACTGGGCCGAGATCAACAGGCGCTATGAAGCAGCACTGAAAAAGTAATCTTCGAGTAATCTGAATCAACTTGGCGGACGCGCTCAGCGTCCGCCTTCATGTTCTGTAATTTCTTCGTAAGGATCGCGACGATGAACAAAGGCGCTCCTCCCCAAGGGGTAAAATCAGGGCTTATGCGGGCGACCAATCAGACCGTAGGTGAGGAAATTGCCAATAGCGTTTCTCATGGTGTGGGCGCGATGCTGTGCACTGCGGGATTCGTTCTGCTGCTCGTCCGCGCAGCCGGAGTGGGCAGTGCCCGGCTGATTGCCTGCTGCGCCATTTTTGGCGCCTCGTCAATCTTGCTCTATCTAAGCTCTACGCTCTACCATGCTTTGAGCTACACGAAGGCTTACCGCGTCATGCGGTCGCTCGACCACTCCTCCATTTACCTTCTCATTGCCGGGACCTATACCCCGTTTACCCTGATCGGTCTGGGCGGAGCGCTCGGTTGGACGCTCTTCGTCATCGTCTGGATCTGTGCCCTCATCGGAGTCGTTATCAAGGCCTTTGCAGTTGGCAAGTGGGGGGTAGTCTCCACAGCAATGTATCTGGCGATGGGGTGGGTCTGCGTCTTTGCCGTCAAATCCATGTACATGCTGCTGGCGCATCCAGTCTTTGCGTTCCTGTTTGCAGGGGGCATCTGTTACTCAGGGGGAATTCCCTTCTACGCCTCCAAGCGGAGATATATGCACTTCGTCTGGCACCTGTGGGTGCTGGCCGGAACCGGCTGCCACTTCGCCGCAATCTGGATGATGATTCGATAAGGAGCAGGCTGCGCTCCCGTATTGGCCAAAAGAAGCCAGACGTCGGCTCCCGGCAGTCACTTGAACCCGTTTCCCTGTATTCATAGACTTACTCATAGGTTGACAATAGCGTAGAGAAATTAACGAATGTTTTGACAATAGCCCGGACAAAGATTGACAAATATTAAAAGTTGGTTGACAATCGTGCTCTTGGAGGTTGTCTGAATGTCTACGGTGAGGTTGCGGGGTGAGGCTATACGAAAGTACATCATTGACAATATTGAGGCGCACCCTAGTGACATCGCCAAGATGGCTGCGGAGAAATTCGGACTTACGAGGCAAGCGGTCAATAAACACCTTCAGAATATGGTTACCAGTGGTGCGATTAAAAGTAAGTCTGGAAAAACGAGAAATCGCCAATACGAGCTGACACCTTTAGCGCAGTGGACGCGGTTGTATTCGATAGGGAGTCCGGGTGTCGTTGAAGACGTGGTATGGCGCAACGACGTCCGCCCGATCCTTGTCGGCCTTCCAGACAATGTATTGGACATTTGGGAGTACTGTTTTACTGAGATGTTCAACAACGCGATCGACCATTCGGCTGGAACGATGATTTCTGTTTTTCTGGATAAAACCGCTGCTTCAACAAAAATCGCGATTCTAGACAACGGCGTAGGAATTTTTAAGAAAATTCAATCGGAAATGAACCTGCTTGATGAGCGCCAAGCCATTCTCGAACTAGCCAAGGGAAAACTCACAACAGACCCCAGGCGCCATACTGGTGAGGGAGTGTTTTTTACATCTCGGATGCTCGATTCATTCGACATCCTGTCCGGCGGTGTTTTCTTTACCCATCAATTTGGGGATGATGAAGATTGGATCGTGGAAAGATCGAAGCCAGACGACGATGGAACTTTCGTAATTATGAAACTTCACAATCATACGGCACGCACGTCAAAGGAAATCTTTGATTCGTTTAGTGGTGGCGATAATTATGGATTCGTTAAGACCGTCGTACCTGTAAAACTGGCTCAGTATGGCAACGATAAGCTCATCTCCCGATCACAAGCTAAACGCCTACTCACGCGGGTGGAGCAGTTTAAAATTGTAATCTTTGATTTTAATGGCGTTGAATTCATCGGGCAGGCATTTGCTGATGAGATATTTCGGGTGTTCGCCAACTCTCACCCAGAAATGGCGCTCTTACCAGCCAATGCAAATCGCGAAGTACAGCACATGATTGAAAGGGCAAAAGCAATAATCAATACGGAAACTACTGACCGTTATCCCGAGTAGCCTCTCTCGCAATCCTAGCCGCTTGGTTCGCATCCTCGTGGATTTTCTATGGGCTGCTTCGGTTTGACGTCGATTTCTTCTTTTCAGTGATGCAGACTGTGTGGACGATTCCGGCAGTCATTCCAACCCTGTGGATTTTCAATCTGCACCACTAGCTCCCATTGTTATCGACTGTGCTCCGTGTACCAATCGTGAAAGCCCGCCGAAGTATCGGCGGGCTTTCTGCTGCTGCTGCAATTACATGATCGCGGTCGGTGGAGCCGGTTCGTCCGGACGCCCCGCGTTTCGCAGCGGCACTTGTACCATCAGCACCGCAAGGAAAACCAGAGCTATCGCACCACTGAGGATGTGAGGGTGGGCAAAGACGGTTGGCAGATCCCAGTTGATTTTGCCGCTGGCCTTGAGACCCTTGACGGCTGCCACGCCGAGACCACACAAAGCTTCTCCAGCGATTAGGCCACTGGCGGTCAGCACACCGGCATTGTCGATGCGAGCCTTTTGCGCGTCATTGAAGGCACCCTTGTCGCGCGCCACGTCAGTAGCCCAGCGAATGATACCGCCAACAAAGATGGCAAAGGTGGTTTCCAGTGGCAGATACATGCCTACGGAAAACAGCATTGGGCTCTTAACTTCCACCATGATAAGGGCGATGCCCATGAGAATGCCGACGATGACGAGAGGCCATGCCATATTCCCGCCCACTATGCCCTGCGCCAGCGAAGCCATGAGGCCAGCCTGCGGTGCAGGGAGTTCCTTGCTGCCGAAGTGGTAGGCCTGATCCAGGACCATGAGCACCGGGAATAGAGCCAGCGAACTGATGACGATTCCCATCAGGTCGCCAATCTGCATTCTGGAAGGTGTGCCGCCGAGAATGTGGCCTACCTTCAGGTCCTGCAACATTTCACCGGCAACGGCCGAGGAGACGCAGATGACGGCTGCCACCCCGAGCACGGCAATAACACCAGCGCTGCCCTTGACGCCGATGGCGATCATGAGCAGAGCCGCGATGACCAATGTACAGAGCGTCAGGCCGCTGACGGGATTGTTCGAGGAGCCGATCATGCCAACCAGGTTTCCCGAAACCGCAGCAAAGAAAAAGCCGAGAATGATCATCACCACCGCAGCCACCACGGCTCCGACGATGACCTTGGTAAAGAAGAAGTAGAGGGCGATCATGGCGCAGAAGACGACACCGAGACCGAGGAAGACCAATTTGCTGCTCAGATCCTTTTCGTAGCGAAGAGACGTCTGTTTCTGGTGTCCGGTCTTTTTCAGATCGCTGATAGCCCGCTGGATTCCGATGCCGAGCGATTTGCGCATTCTAAAAAGCGTGAAAGCTGCACCCACCAGCATGCCGCCAACCGCAATCGGACGGACGATGGAGAACCAGACCCCATTGGATACCGCAGCCCAGTCCACCGCGTTTCCCGCTGCGTTGGCCGAAATCTGCGGACCGAGGAAATAGGTGAGAAGCGGAACCATGAGGCCCCATGCAAGCAAGCCTCCGGCGAAGTTCAAGGCAGCCAGGCGCGGCCCGATGATGTATCCAACGCCGAGGTAGGCGGGACTGACAGCGGGCGCACTGAAGGTCGTGGCACCGCCGGTGGCGACAATCGGAGCGGTCTTGGAGCGTCCCAGCTTCAGTCCGAACGAGAGCGCGGGAATATTGACCAGAACTTCCTTGCTGGCATTGAAGATGTTTACAGCACCGGCAAAAAAGACAGCGGCGCCGACGCCCATGTTGGCGAAGAGGATTTTGGCCGCTCGCGAGCCCTGCTGCCCGGCCTTATGAATTTCGGAGGCGGCAACGGATTCGGGAAATGGAAGTTCGGGATCTTCCACCATGACGCGGCGGAGGAGAGTTACGAAGAGAATGCCAAGCGTTCCTCCCACCAGCATGAGAGCCACGCCCTGCCAATAGTTGGCTGCGCCAAGCGCCGGCCACATGCCACTGATGACGAATGCCGGAATGGTGAACGTAGCACCAGCGGCAACGGATTCGCCAATGGAACCGATGGTCCGGGCTATATTCTCCTCCAGCAGGCTGCCGCCAGCCAGCTTCAGCAAAGCCATTCCAATCACAGCAGCCGGATACGTTGCAGCGATGGTCATGCCGGCCCGCAGGCCAAGATACATGTTGGCCGCGCCAAGAATCACGGTCATGATCAATCCCAGGAGTACGGCACGAAATGTGAATTCGCGCATTGGCCGGTCGCCGGGCACATACGGGCGGAAGGATTGTGAGCTCATTCAAGATCCTCAACTGCGTGCTATCGCGAAAGTCTCAGAATAGCCTAACTACCTTGCCGCCGTATGCGATACAAAGCAAGAAGAAATTGGCAATTGTCTTGAATACGGTGAGACTATGCAGGGCAAAGGATCTGAGCAAAAGAGAAAAACACGCCCCTCGCTTGCAAAGCCGGGCAGAGAATGATTCAATCTGTGGACTGAAACAGGGGTGCTCCACTGTGTGGGGCTGAGAGATACCCTCGACCCGATCCGGACAATACCGGCGTGGGGAGATTTCGAAAGAACGCGACGTATCTGCCAGCGCGAGCTCCCTTGTTTCTATTGAGAATCAGGAGAGTTTGTGCAGACGTTTGGATCATTTGTCCCTTCCCGTTCCGCCGCTTTCCTCTTATCGGGGCTGATGCTGTTTGCCTGCCTGACCTTATCCCAATTAGCACAAGCTCAGAACTCGGGTACGCCGCCCGAGGAACCCAAAACCTCCGCAGCGCAAGAAGCTCAGCAAAAGCTGCCTACTGTGAAAACCACTGTTGAGGTTCACGGCAAAATAGAAGAAACCTACGTGCAAGAAAACGCGACGATGGGCGGCTTCGAAGATCTGCCGCTGGCGGAGACGCCGCGTTCAGCGCTGGTGGTGACGCGGGGCGTGCTGGATGACCAACAGGCGAAAGTACTCTCCGACGTGACGAAGAATGACGCATCTATTGTCGAAGATTATGCGCCTGTAGGGTATTACCAGGATTTTCAGATTCGCGGCTTCCCTATCGATCTGGCGACGGGACTGAAAATGAATGGGTTGACGATCGCCGGCGAACAAATTTTGCCTCTGGAAACTGTTGATCATGTCGAATTTCTGAAGGGAGTGACAGGACTGGAGACAGGCGTTGCTTCTCCGGGCGGGCTGATCAACTTTGTCACCAAAAGACCTGTCGTGGTACGCACGGTCACACTTGAGACGGACCAGAGGGGAACGGCCTTAGGTAGCCTGGACATCGGTGGATTCTTCGGCGCACGTAAGCAGTTTGGTCTGCGTGCAAATGTGGGAGGAGAATGGATCCGCTCCTATGTGAATGGCGCGGACGGATCGCGCGGGTTCGGAGCGCTCTCAGGTGACTGGAAGATTAACTCAAAGACGTTCTTCAGGGGCGATTTTGGATATCAGCATCAAGTCCAGCGTTCGGTGGGAGGCTATCAACTGCTGGGCGGTACGATGGTGCCAACGAATGTTTATCCGTCGACGATGCTTGGCGAGCAACCGTGGGCCAAGCCGAATACCTTTGATGCCGTCAATGCAAGCGTCCGCCTGGAACGGACGTTTACGGAAAAGTGGCGCGCCTATGTAACGGGAGGCATCAGCCGCTCACTCATTGACGACAACATCGCCTATTCATATGGCTCCGCCATCGATGCCTCCCCCGCAGCCCCGGCCAGTCAGATGCCTCGATGCACTCCATTCTGGTTCTTCTGCCCAGATGGAAGCTACGGGGTATATGACTATCGCAGCCCGGACGAGCTGCGCATTGACAACCAATTTCAGGCGATGCTGCTGGGTCATGAAAAAACCGGTCCCATCAAGCACAATCTGCTCATTGGCACGAGCCTGTTGCGGCGCAGTGTCGCACTGCCTAGCGCCGTTTACGACTGGGTAGGTAACGACAACCTTTACCAGCCACTGCAAACCTTCCAGCCTTCGCCGAACACTCCGGGGCCAAGGACATTGCAGGTGGACAGCCATCAATACGCTGTCGTGCTTCAGGACCGCGTGGAACTGCCCGGCCGCATTACGGTATCGATAGGTGGGCAAATTGACACACTGCACGACCACAACTACTCGCAGCCCGATCTCGTCACTGGCGAGCCGTCCTTAAAAGTGACGAACAAGACGGTGTGGTTGCCCCAGTATTCGGTAACCTACCGGCCAATTGATAAGCTGACCGTGTACGGAAATTACGGTGTTGCTCTTTCGCTCGGATTGCAGGCTCCGTTCTGGGTTCTGAACGGCAACCAGTTTTTGGACCCGTTCTTTACGCGGCAGGTGGAGATTGGCGCAAAATACGCCGTAAGCCAGCAGTTGCTCCTTACTGCGGACGTGTTTCGTATGCGAGCACCGTTTTTCTACCCAAAACCGGTGGAAGAAGGATTGGAGTTCGTAAGTCAGGGCCACGAGACGCACAACGGCTTCGAGTTCAGCGCTCAAGGGAAGGTGACAGACTGGCTGCGCCTGACCTTGAGCACGGCGGCGATTTCGGCGATCTCAACTGACACGGGAACATCGGCCTTTGACGACAAGCAGGTGATCAATCAACCACGCTTCCGTTCAACACTTTCCGCAGATGTGCTTATGCCTCATGTGCCAGGGCTGGCAGTTCTGCCGGGATGGATTTATACAGGCCGCAAGGCGGCGACGCGTGATGACGTGGTAAGCGTGGGTGGCTACAACCTATTCAGCCTGGGCGTGCGCTATACGCCTCACAGCGGGGAGAGCCGCGTCACGTTCCGGCTTTACGCGGACAACATCACCAACAAGCGCTATTGGAAAGACACAGGTGCGAATTACGGGGACACGTACCTGCATCTCGGAGCGCCTACCACCGTGCGACTGTCGACGCAGTTTACGTTCTAAGGATGGAATGACGAATAAAGCCAAAGTGCATGGGTTGGTCGGTGACTGGGTAGAGCCGGACTGGCCGTTATTGACGCTGCCCGAAGTGGATAAGTTCTTGCGGCGTTTTCCTGATGCTGGCAGAGCGATGCGGATACTCTTTTCTAGTCCCCGGCCGTTCTCCGCCGCCAGTGTTGTGGAAACCCCGCGAGGCTCTGTCTTCGTAAAACGGCATCACCAATCGGTCAGGGATCGCGAAGGCTTGCTGGAAGAGCATCGATTGATGCAGTACCTGCGCGGCCATGGTGGACGTGTGCCCAAGGTGCTGGCCGATGAAAACGGCGAGACGGCGATTCATGCCGGTTTCTGGACCTACGAACTGCATTCGCTCGCAGAAGGACTCGATATCTACGAGCAGGCATTGTCCTGGACGCCCTTTTACAGCACGCAGCAGGCCCGGTCGGCTGGCCGCGCCATGGCGCAACTGCACCAGGCGGCAAAGGGCTATGATGCACCGTTACGAAAAGCTCGGAACTTAGTACAGAGCTTTTCGATCTTTGCCGCCCAGGAGCCCTGGCCGGTTCTCGAAAAATATGTAGCGGAGCGTCCAGTGCTTGCGGATTATCTCGCGAAGCGTCCCTGGCGCGAGCAAACTCAGACCACGCTGATGCCCTACCACGACGGGCTGCGGCGGTGGGTGGGAGCGCTGAGACCGCTGTGGACACACAATGATCTGCATGCGTCCAATTTCTTATGGTCAAAGGATGCGGCGGACGCTGAGGCAGTATCGGTGATTGATTTCGGATTATCTGACCGCACGAATGCCGTGCAAGACATCGCAACCGCAATTGAGCGCAATGCGATCGAGTGGCTGGCTTTGCAAGGCGATTTCGAGCACGTAGTGCATCTTGAGCAGATCGATGCAATTCTTGAGGGTTACGAGCAGGTGAGCCCTCTGACAGATGCCGAAGCGCACGCGATTCCGGCCATGCTGCCGCTGGTGCATGCGGAGTTCGCGCTTTCGGAAGCCGATTATTTTCTGAGCATACTGAAGTCGGAGGAGAAAGCGTCGGTGGCGTGGGACGGGTACTTCCTCGGCCATGCAGCCTGGTTTCGGACTGATGCCGGAAAGCGCTTGCTGGATCAGCTTACCACGTGGGCTGACAGCCGGGGGCGTGTTGCCGCGAGCACGGCGGAAAGATCAGGAAACAATGTCACCGCTTGAAATTGCCGCCGTCATAACCAGCGCTCTTGGTATCTGGCAGACCACGCGCCGAAGCCTCGTGTCCTGGCCGGTGAATTTGCTGGCCTGCGCGCTATATGCCGCCGTCTTTCACGACGCAAGGCTCTACTCGGACATGATGTTGCAGGGCGTGTATGCCGTTTTCTGCGCTTACGGGTGGTGGTATTGGTATCGCGGGGTACGCGAAGAAGGCACTGTGCGCGTAGTGCGGGTTGCGTGGAAAGGGTGGCTGTGGGGTGGGGTGGCCGGTACGACGGGCAGTTTGCTGCTAGGCTATGTCATGGCGCACTACACCGATGCCGCGCTGCCGCACATAGATGCCGCATTAACCGCATTCTGCCTGGTTGCGCAGTGGTGGTCGGCACGCAAATATCTGGCGAACTGGGTGCTATGGATTCTGGTCGATATCGTCTACACAGGGGTATTTGCCTACAAACATTTGTTCCTGACCTCTGGCCTGTACGCATTCTTTGTCTTTCTGGCTGCGCTCGGATTCCGGGCATGGCGAAAGGCGCTTGCCGGACAGGAGGCGGAGTTTGTCTCGGCGGAAGTGAATGCGGGCGTGGAATCCGATCCGGCGTGACTATACAGATGACAGAGCCTATCCCGCTGCAGGGGGCCAAATGTCTGACCGAGCTCCCCACAGCAGGAGGGTTATTTCCTCAGCTTCACCGTCCACAATCGAAAACCGTATTACTTACCCGCGTTGGCCTCGTGGAAGTCAACACGAATCTGCGCCAGGAAGGGATGCGCTGCTGCCGGAGGCTTCACTTTGCCCTCGAGCAGCTGACGGAAGTTGTAGGAACGCCCATAGAGAGCACGGATTGAATCCATGTCTGCGCTCACATTAGCTCCATTCAAAGTTGCTCCGATAAAAGCTCCCTTTGCCCGCGAGTAAGTGAGAATGCCGGTGTTCATCTTCCAGCTTGTACTCGCACTGAGGTCGCGTCCGAATGGACCCGCTGCAATCCCGGCGTCGCCTCCGATTTTCCAGTTGGCTGAGAGGAGTTTTTCGGCTCCCTCATTGGTCATAAAGAGCATGACCAGATCTACGGCTTCACCTCCAATTTGTGCACCCCAACTGCCGCCCGTGATGACGAAAAAAGCAGGAGTGCTCCAACCTTTCGTAGTGCGACAAGTGGCTACGCCACGACCGTGCTCAGCGCCGAAGATGAATCCTCCCTTGAAGAGCGTTGGCACAATGGCTACGCATTTGGCGTCCGCCAAAATGGTATTAGGTATACCTTTGTCACCTGCGTTCGTAAGGCGCCTCAGGTCTTCAGCCGCACCATTGAGACGTTCCACGACGGCCCTGTGTGTTTGACCGTCTTTCTTCTCCTCGCTCTGTTTTTGAGCACTTTCTGTTTGGCCGCTTGGTGTTTGACCACTTTGTGTTTGACCACCCGAGGAAGCCGATTTTCCTGAGCCGGTTGTGTTGCTGCGTTCTTCCTGTGCAAATGCAGACAGGGAGAACAGGAGCACTGCTAACAGCAGACATCTGAACGCATACTTCATATCTTGTTCCCTCATTTGCGTGAACCGTAACCGGTAAACACGCATTCCGGGTCCCTTTTGAAGGCTCCGAGAGCCCACGTCGAAGGAGACTTTTGTTAAATCGTTTGGATAAAGAAAACTTGCGGGAGGTTTACATGAGGCAGTATTAAATCGAGAGACGAAGATTCCAACGCAAAGCTACGAAGACCGGAAAGCCATCGCTGAGTTGCTTTTAATGAGCACTATTTCTGCCAGGGACGAACGGGGCGCTCGGCTTCAGACAGGTCGCGGTCTGCGACGCGGTCATAACGGTAGCTGGCGCTGACAGTTCCCAGCCCTTCGTTGTAAAGGCTTGTGTATCCGAGTGCTTCCTTCAGCTCTTCGCTGAAGCGATGCAATCTCTCAAGGTGCTCGGCAGTGGCGGCAATCTCAATATCCTTGGTCTTGAAAAATTTCTGGTAGCCGCGATCCAGCAGAACAGCAGGTTCGCCGGCAACAAGACACGCCGGAAAAGCAGAGATACGAGCGTGGCCGTCTTTCGTAGCTTCGATTTCGGCAACACAGCAGTTCTTGCTCACTTTGTAAGCGCTGTCGGAAGCCAGTGCAACGACCTCAAAGCCATGATCAGTGAGCCAACGCAGCGCGCTCGTGAACGAAGGGGTAACGGTCTTCAATGGAGCAAAATGAACCATGCTCTGCCTCAAATCGTAACGCTCTGAACTGCTTTCCGGGAAGCACAGCGCCCACGGCGTGAATCTCCTACAATGTCGCACAGAGCAAAAAGTTACGCAACCGGGCGACGATACTGAGTAGCGGAATCAGCGCAGAACAAAGGGTGGCTGCACGGCCACCCTTTTTGATAGTGCCTGAAAAGCTATGCAGGGCTGGGGCGCTCGCCGGTGTTCAGCCCTGGCTGGCGAGCGGCTTCCGGACGAAGCACCTGCTGAACGCTGCCGGAATCATCTGCCGGAGGCTGCTCTACTCGCGCAGGAAGCGGCTGACCAGCAATGATCATCTGCAACTCGTGGGAATCGAGCACCTCGCGCTCCAGAAGGGCATGTGCGATCTGCTCCAATGTATCGCGATGGCCGTCAAGAACATCGAAAGCTGTCTTGTAAGCGGTATCGATGAAGCGGCGAACCTCGGCATCGATCTCACGCGCAGTTTCTTCGGAGTAGTCGCGGTGCTGAGAAAGCTCGCGGCCAAGGAAGATCTGCTCCTCCTTCTTACCGAAGGTGAGCGGTCCTAACTGGCTCATGCCCCACTCGCAAACCATTTTGCGAGCAATTTCCGTGGCGCGTTCAATGTCGTTTCCGGCGCCAGTGGTCATCGTCTTAAGGAAGATTTCCTCGGCAACACGACCGCCCATCATGATTGCCAATTGGCTCTCCAGATAAGCACGGTCATAGGTGTGTTTGTCGTCAATCGGCAACTGCATAGTCAGGCCTAGCGCCATACCGCGAGGAATAATCGTGACCTTGTGAAGCGGATCGGCATGCGGCACCATGGCGGCAACCAGAGCGTGTCCGCCCTCGTGATAAGCCGTGTTCTTCTTCTCTTCTTCAGTCAGGATCATGGACTTGCGCTCGGCGCCCATGAGCACCTTGTCCTTGGCAAGTTCAAAATCGAACATCAGGACGGTCTTGCGATTCTGCCGCGCGGCGAGCAGAGCGGCTTCGTTGACCATGTTCGCCAGATCGGCACCGCAGAATCCCGGTGTGCCACGAGCGAGAATCGAGAGATCGACGTCGTCGTTGATAGGAATCTTGCGAGTGTGCACGCGAAGAATTTCCTCGCGTCCGCGCACATCGGGACGCGCAACTACGACACGGCGGTCGAAACGGCCGGGCCGAAGCAGTGCGGGATCGAGCACATCAGGACGGTTGGTGGCCGCGATGAGGATCACGCCCTCATTGGATTCGAAGCCGTCCATCTCAACCAGCAACTGATTGAGTGTCTGCTCGCGCTCATCATGTCCACCGCCGAGCCCTGCGCCACGATGGCGTCCGACCGCGTCGATTTCATCGATGAAAATGATACAGGGGGCATTCTTCTTTCCCTGCTCGAAGAGGTCGCGGACGCGGCTTGCGCCAACACCGACGAACATTTCAACAAAATCCGAGCCGGAGATAGAAAAGAATGGGACATTGGCTTCGCCAGCAACAGCGCGGGCAAGCAGCGTCTTACCTGTTCCCGGTGGTCCGACCAGGAGCACGCCTTTCGGAATGCGCCCGCCGAGTTTCTGAAATTTTTGCGCTTCACGCAGAAATTCTATGATCTCGTGCAGTTCTTCCTTGGCTTCGTCCACACCGGCAACATCCTTGAACGTCACTTTCTTCTGCTGCATCGAAAGCAGACGGGCTCGGCTTTTCCCAAACGACATCGCCTTGTTTCCACCGGATTGCATGTGACGAATCATGAAGAACCACAGGCCGAGTATCACCACAAGGGGAAGCATCTGAAATAGCCAGCTTGGCCAACCACCGCCGCTGACATCCTTCACTGTGATATTCACACCCTTGTCGCGCAGACTCTTGTACATGTCGGTGTAATTGGGCGGCACAGTGGTATGGAAGCCCGCTTTGTCATCGCGATAGCTGCCGCGAACCTCAGGCCCGTAGACAGTTACGTCTTTGATTTTGCCCTGATCCACTTCCGCCAGGAATTGCGAGAAGTTGATTTCGCGCTCTTTCGCTCCCGTGCCGTTGTTCTTAACAACGGACCAGAGCAACACGCCAGAAAGTAAAATCACGAGCCAGAACACGACTTCTTTGACCGTCGAATTCACCAAAAACTCCTTAGAGCAGAAAAGTCTAAGCCCAAACCTTGCGCTTAATTAGATGCGCATCAGGGCTACTGGACCCAGTTTTTCCACACCCTGAATTTTACCTGTTTTTTGAATTCTGTGTATGATGACGGCCTGCCGAACCGCCGTCAGCTAACAAACCAGCGCCAAAACAAGAGCTACATCCGTAGGGGACACCATTTGAGATCAGTATATTATGTCGGGAGCACGAACTCTACCCGGCTCGGCGTCCTCGACCTCCGGTCGGTCCATATCGAGCATAATTGCATCGCCATCACCAGGGGACCATGCGACGCTCTCCGCCACATCTAATCCCGGAACCCAGACAATCTGACTCCCGGACAGAACTACAGGCCAACTTCGACGTAGCGCGGCTGGTATAAACAGCTCTTGCAGAAGGCGATTAATCTTTCTTTCGCCACTCGAACACCTAGTTTGAATGCGGTCGCCCGGCAAAAGATTCCGAATTAACAAAGTGCGTTCCACCTGTGAAGCAGCCAAAAGATTGGCCCGAGTGGCGCCCCGTTTCGCGGAGTCTCCGTCCAGCAACGCCGCCCGGATGCAAACATTCCGAAGCCCGGAGAGTTCTCCGATGGATACTCGGCCCGGAATCGATAGTTCGATTGAATATGGCGCTCCCGTCGTGCTGGCTTGCTCGGGAGAGCGCAGGACAAGCCGAGGCGGGCAGAGCTTTTCACGAATAACCTCAGCGATAAAGCCGCGAGGCATTTTGAGACGGTCAACGCGGCCTGCCAGCGCGAAATCGCGCAGCTTTTCAAGGTGGGCGAAATCGAGAGCAAGAGCGTGGGGCTGGCAGAGACGCCGCAATATGCGCCTTTGCAGCGCCAACGGCTGAGACTGAAGAAGAGAAATCTGGATACCCTGCTCGGAATTCGCTCCAATGATGGTTGAGGCCAGCTCATCGAGAAATGCGTTTTCGGCTGCTGCGACTTCAGCTGTCTCGGAAAGAGCCGCGCGCAAACGCGGGTTGTAATCGCGCTCTAGCGTCGGCAACACTTCGGCACGCACGCGGTTGCGAAGAAACTGAGGGCTGAAGTTGGACTCGTCCTGACTAAATGGCTGCCCTAGAGAGAGCAGATATTTTTCAATCTGCTGGCGGGAGGTGGAGAGCAAGGGACGGATCAGCCGCGGCGGCGGAAACTGGGCTGCCTCGTCGCCGGATAAAGTCTCGGCGGAAGCAGACTCGGCTGCAATTTCGGAGAGATCCATAGTGCGGTGGATTCCGGCCAGACCGCTGGTTCCGGCGCCCCGAAGCAGGCGCAGCAACACGGTCTCAGCCTGATCGTCGCGAGTGTGCGCCGTGGCAATGCAGTCGAGCCGATGAGCAGTGGCGGCGCGTTGAAAAAAAGCGTAACGGGCACGCCGTCCAGCGGCTTCGATGGAGAGGTGGAGAATTGCAGTGAGCGCGGCGACATCCTCAGTTTCAATAGCAGAATCAAGATCAAGCTGAGAAGCGAGTTCGCGCACAAATTGCTTGTCGGCTTCAGAATCAGGACCGCGCAGATTGTGGTTCAGATGAATAACAACGAGCACAATGCCCAGGCTGGGAGCAAGCTCGACAAGAGCGCGCAACAAAGCCACGGAATCGGCACCGCCGCTGACAGCCACGCCGACCCTTTCGCCAGGACGGACGAGACGATGCTTGCGCACGTAGTTTTCAAGCGACTTCAGCACAGCAACAATCATAGCGGAAGCCAGGTGCGCAGATCGTGTGAGCGACTGGGCAGACAAGCAGAGAGGCAGGCCTCGCGGCCTGCCTCCATTCTTTGGCTGTAAATCCACTAGTCCAGCTTGATGCTGCGCGTCTCGATTAGCCGCTTAATGCGCTCGGTGAAGACTTCGAGCTTGAAGCTGCCCTCTGCCTTTTCCTGTCCGCGCACACGCACATTAACCTCGCCAATCTCGGATTCCTTGTCGCCTACCACCAGAATGAATGGAACCTTCTGCAAGGCATGTTCGCGAATCTTCGCGTTCATCTTCTCATTGCGACCGTCCACTTCAACGCGCACGCCGACAGCCTTGAGAACGTCAGCAACTTTGTTTGCGTAGTCAATGTGACGCTCGGCAATGGGAACAACCGCGACCTGGGTCGGAGACAGCCAAACCGGGAAGGCTCCAGCGTAATGCTCGATCAGGACTCCGAAGAAACGCTCGACGGAGCCGTAAAGCGCGCGGTGCACCATCAAAGGCTGGTGGCGCTGGCCATCCTCGCCCACGTATTCGAGTTCGAAGCGTTGCGGAAGATTGAAGTCAAATTGCACGGTGGAAAGCTGCCACAGACGTCCGATCGCATCGACGAGTTTTACATCGATCTTTGGTCCATAGAAGGCGGCCTCGCCGGGGATGAACTTGTACGAAATGCCCTTGCGCTCCAGCACTTTTTTCAGCGAATTCTGCGCCAGCTCCCACTGCTCAGCCGAACCGACATAATGCGCGCGGTCCTCGGGATCCCAGGCGGAGAGCTCGACCTTGAACTCTTCAAAGCCGAAGGTATGCAGCACACTGGTCGCAAAATCGATGCAGCCTTCAACTTCGCTCTCGATCTGCTCGGGAGTGCAGAAGATGTGCGCATCGTCCTGCGTAAAGCCGCGAACACGCATCAGGCCGTGCATGACTCCCGAACGTTCGTAGCGATAGACGGTGCCAAGTTCGCCCAGGCGCACGGGCAAATCGCGGTACGAGCGCAACTGATCCTTGTAGATCAAGATATGGAATGGGCAGTTCATGGGCCTGAGGCGATACTCCGCGTCGTCGAGCTCCATGGTGTCAAACATGTTTTCGGCGTAGAAACCTTCGTGCCCAGAAGTCTGCCAAAGGGCGCGACGCGCAACGTGCGGAGTGAAAACCAGCGAGTAACCTCGCTTGAGATACTCGGCGCGCAGCCAGTCTTCCATGATGGTACGAATGAGTCCGCCCTTGGGATGCCAGAAGATCAGGCCAGGCCCGGCGAGCTCCTGAATCGAGTAGAGATCGAGCTGCTGCCCAAGCGCACGGTGGTCGCGGCGTTTGGCTTCCTCAAGCTGCTTCATGTACTCGTCCATTTCCTTCTTGGAATAGAACGAGATCCCATAAATACGCTGGAGCTGAGGATTGCCTTCCTTGCCCAGCCAGTAGGCGCCTGCGATATTGAGCAGCTTAAATGCCTTGATTTTGCCGGTCGAAGGAATGTGCGGACCGCGGCAGAAATCGACAAACTTGCCGGTCCTGTAGAGCGTAATCTTATCGCCTGGCTTCGTGAACTGCTCGATGAAATGGCACTTCATGAAATCGCCTTCGGCTTTGAAGCGAGCAAGGCCTTCGTCGCGGTCGAGGAAGTCGCGCGCATAAGGCTCGTTGCGGGCCGCAATTTCCTTCATCTTGGCCTCAATCTTCTCAAGGTCTTCATTGGTGAAGGGCGTTTCACGCAGAAAATCGTAGAAGAAACCAGTGTCGGTCGCCGGACCGTGGCCCAGCTTTGTCTCAGGAAACAGCTCCAGCACGGCGGCAGCAAGAAGATGCGCCGAAGAGTGATGGAAGACCTGAAGCGACTCTGGGTCTTTTTCGGTAAGCAGGCGTAGCCGCGAATCCTGTTCTATGGGCTGGGTAAGATCGATAACCGCAAACGCATCATCGGCTCCGTCCAGAGGCGCAAGCTTGGCCGCTATTGCAGCATCGGCAAGGCGCGGCGAAATAGCTTTCGCAATATCGAGGGCGGTGGTGCCCTGGGAAACTTCTCTAATACTGCCGTCGGGTAGTTGAACTTTGATTTCAGACATAGGGTAGGTCTCGGCTCGCGCATACAAGGCGCAATGCAGTTTTTCTTGTGAAGCTTCAGTTTAAAGAGTTCGAAGAGTAGAAGCAAACTTGCGGTGGAGATAAGCCCTTCTGCACGCCTCTCCCCAAGGTTGCATTACTACACGCAAAAAAATCGTCTTTTCAGAAACGGAAATCAACTTCCGGTACTGTCGCTCTGTTTGCTGACTACCAACTGCAGCCCTTGTATGACCCAGGCAAGGCGCACCACCCCGGAAGCACTGTACCGATCAAAGTCGCAGTGCTGGATCACCATGGTGCGAACGCATCGTCCTCGTCATTGAATATCGTACCGGTGCGTCTGACGAGAACAGGCGATTCGACCGCATTCACGATTGAAGACCCAGGTTCCGCCACTGCCGATTCCGGTTTTCGTTATGACAATTCCGTTGCTGCAGGCGGCGGCTATGTGTTCAATCTGAGTACGAAGGGGCTACTGCCGGGTGCCTACAGCCTAGCCGCCCGAATCGGGACCGATGCCTACATCTATACGCTCCCGATACAGCTTAAGTAGCAAACCGGTAGCCGCATGCGGCGCAAGTCTAGAAAATGGGACCGTCCCCTGCGGTCCCATTCTTCCAATGTATTGTCCGCATCATCAGGCTGCACGGCGTATATTCGAATCTTTATCGGTGGGCAATTTGCCTCCACGATTGCCGGTTATCATTCGGACGATCCAGGTCAGAAGTACGGCTCCCCCAATTGCAACCAGAATCGTATAGATCATCCCACCTTGGCCGGCGAATCCCAGGCTCCTCATGATGAAACCACCAATGAGAGCTCCGAGGATTCCGATGACGATGTCCATGATCACGCCATACCCGGAACCACGCATGAGCTTGCCTGTTGCCCATCCGGCTATCAGCCCCACAATAATCCACGCAACAAAACTCATGTCTTTCTCCTTCTCTTGGCGAATTGTTTTTTGCTTACCAGTAGGATGCGATTGCATAGAGGAGGATGCCGGAAACGAGCTCTGACCGGAAAATATGTTGAAAGCTGTCGAAGTGAGCGATGAGCCGGAAAATCGAGACTTCAACCTCCCTAACCAAATTCAAGGGACACACTTACTTCCCAGCAGAAGACTCACCACCTGCGATTACAGCAAAGCCCGGCGCCTTAGCAACCGGGCGGCCGAATTACACCGACTAGCTCGCTTTACGGGCTAATGGGATGCGTCGCTCGCATTCAACTCGCGCACAAGTTTCCGAAACGTGGAACTGTTCCTGCTCGGTGGAGCCGTGAAAAGCTGTCGTGCTGCTGGAACCTCCGGCGATGGTTTGGGCCACGTCATCGAAGTATCCGGTGCCTACAAACTCCTGGTGCTTGACCGCTCGATAGCCTTCAGGTTCGGCGGCAAACTCTTTCTGCTGAAGGACGGAATAGGCAGACATGGCAGATTTTTTGTAGCTCCGGGCGAGATCGAAAACCGCGTAATTCAGGGCATGGAATCCAGCAAGCGTAATGAACTGGAACTTGTAATTCATTGCGGCTAGCTCGCGCTGGAAATTGGCGATAGTCGAGTCATCGAGCTTCTTCTTCCAGTTGAACGAAGGCGAACAGTTGTAGGCCAGCAACTTGCCCGGGAACTGCGCGTGAATCGCATCGGCAAAGCGGCGCGCCTCCTCAATGCTCGGCTCGCTGGTTTCACACCAGAGCATGTCGGCATAAGGAGCATAGGCCAACCCGCGCGCAATGGCCGTATCGAGACCGCTGCGCATGTGGTAGAAGCCTTCGCTGGTACGGGGTTCGCGGACAAGGAATGGTTCATCCCGGGAATCAACATCGCTGGTGATGAGTTTGGCGCTGTTTGCGTCCGTGCGGGCAATAAGAATGGTGGGCACGTTGCAGACATCGGCGGCAAGGCGCGCGGCGATCAGTTTGTGAACGGCTTCCTGAGTCGGAACCAGAACCTTGCCTCCCATGTGGCCGCACTTTTTTGCGGAGCTGAGCTGATCCTCAAAGTGAACGGCTGCGGCTCCGTTTTCGATCATTCCTTTCATAAGCTCAAAGGCATTGAGAGTTCCGCCAAAGCCAGCTTCAGCGTCTGCGACGAGCGGTGCGAGCCAGTACTTGCCGTTCTTTCCCTGGTGGTGCCAGATCTGATCAACACGCAACAGTGCGTTGTTTATACGACGGCAGAGTTGCGGGACAGAGTCGGAAGGATACAAGCTCTGGTCGGGATAGACCTGTCCAGCAGAATTGGCGTCGCCAGCGACCTGCCAACCGCTTACGTAGATGGCTTCGAGTCCTGCTTCGACCATCTCGATGGCCTGGTTGCCGGTCATTGCACCGAGGGCCTGGACGTAGCTGCGTGAGTGCATAAGTTCCCAGAAACGTTCGGCACCGAGGCGGGCCAGGGTGTACTCCACGTGAATGGTGCCGCGTAGCCGCTCCACGTCGGCTGCGGTATAGGTGCGCTCAATGCCGCTCCAGCGTGCATCGGTGTTCCAGGTTGTCGTGATGTCGAAACCATTGTTCTTCGCAGTCACTGTCTTTACTCCCTTTTTGTTCTGAAAATAGGCTTGCTTATTCCCTGCTACCCCATCTGAGTCGCTGCTGGCCGTCTGATCTGTGCAGCACCTCACTGCCGTAAACTTGCAGAGACTTGGTCGACCTCACCCTGTGCACCAACAAACAATGGTGCTTTCCCTTCGACGGGATCCGAACACACCGGCACGGGGGAGCTCAGTTCGGAGCTGGAACGCGGAGGCCAAAGGGCAACACTTATTTCGACCGGCAGTGCGCCGGAAAAGCGTTTGTCCGCGCTGCTTCCGTCCGGTTCTTAGAAGCGCCCCCTGCTGCGATGGTTGCAATATATTGAGGCTTCACCCCTACGACCGGAAAAACTGGGCAAAGAGGTACTCCAGTTCTTCCACAAGCCTTCCCGGCTTGCTTTGCCCTGGCCCTTGCATCCTTGGCCCAGCTGCTTCAATCTCTTTGTATGCCGACAACGAAACAAACCGCTTCGGACGCTCCCTGTACAATCTGTTCCGGCACGGGCTGGCGCATGGTACCGGTGGAGCACAATGGCCGGACCGTGGAACAGGCGACGCGCTGCGAATGTGTCCGCCAGCTACAAACAGGCCGTCTGCTGGAGGCTGCGCGGATTCCGCGCCGGTACCGGCACTGCGAACTTTCAAATTTCGAACACGAAGGGCCTTTTCGCTCGTTGGCTTCGGCTTACATGGCATCGCTTCGATTTGTGAAGGAGTTTCCTCTTGAGAACGCCGGGCTGCTGCTGGTCGGGCCGATTGGCTGTGGCAAGACTCACCTCGCGGTGGGTATCGCCAAGGAATTGATCTCGCAAAAATCGACTGCCTGCCTCTTTTACGATTATCGCGAACTGCTCAAAGAGATTCAGAATTCCTATAATGCTTCCGTGCAGGTCACCGAAATGGACGTCTTGCGTCCGGTGTTCGACGCGGAAGTTCTGGTGCTGGACGAACTGGGCGCGGCCAAGCCGACCGAATGGGTATGGGACACCGTCTCGCACATCCTGAACACGCGCTACAACGACAAGCGGACCACGATTATCACCACGAACTTCCCGGATCTACCACCAGCCGCCACGGAGTCCGAGGGACGCGCAGCACGCGCATCGCGGGATGAAACGCTCGGAGATCGCATTGGAGAGCGCATGCGCTCGCGCCTTCACGAAATGTGCCGGGTAGTGCGGGTCGAGGGCGAGGACTTCCGAATGAAATACAAGAGCGCAAGCTTGCGCTGATGTTGCTTCATTTTATGTGGCGCAGCTTTTTCTATGGCGCGGCTTTCTGTGCGCAGCTTGGTCTTCGCGATAAACTGTCGAGGTGTTGACGCGCTTCGAATTCAATCCCGAGCATGACGCTGAGTTTTTCGCGGCATTGCCCGCCACTCCGGCGGTTTTTGCGCTGCGTCCGAACACGACCGGAGCAGAGCCCTACGTAAGCAAGACGGCCAATCTGCGGCGCCGCTTGCAGAGGCTGCTCTCCGCAGCCGAGGGGCGCAGGCTCAGTTTGCGCGACCGCGTTTCCGCCGTTGAGTTCCATGAGGTAGGTGGGGATTTTGAGGCGGGATTTGTACTCTACCGTTTGCTCCGGGCTGAATTCCCATCAAAGTACGCCAAGCGCTTGCATCTTCGGCCAGCGCCGCTGCTTCACTTTCTGCGTGAGAATCCGTACCCGCGAGTCGCCGTCACATCGCGCATCCGCTCGCTTCGCTCAGGCAGCGCCTACTTCGGTCCCTTTGCGACGCGCGCCGAGGCTGAGCAATACGCCAATAACTCGCTGGATTTCTTCTTGCTGCGGCGGTGCACTGACGAGCTGACACCAGACCCAACGTTTCCGGGCTGTGTCTATTCCGAGATGAAGATGTGCCTTGCGCCCTGCTTTAAAGGTTGCAGCGACGAACGCTACGCGGAAGAGTCGGAGCGGGTGGAGCGTTACCTCGAAAGCGGCGGACATTCGTTGCTGGTGGAGATCGGCCGCGCCCGTGATGAGGCCAGCGAACGGCTGGAGTTTGAAGCAGCCGCAGCGGCTCACGCGCGGCTGGAAAAAGCCGAGGCCGTGCAAAGCCGGATCGCCGAAATCGTTCATCGCATCGACCGCCTGAACGGTCTAATGCTGCAACCGTCGCATCTGCCGGATCACATCGCACTCTTTCGTATTGCCGGAGGAATGCTGCAAGGCCCAATAGCTTTCGACTTGAGAGCGCACGGCCGCGCCCCGGAAGACAAGCAACCCAAACAGACCCAAAGCATGGAAGCTCGCATCAACGAACTACTCCACGCAACCAATCCCACCAGTCCGACAAGCGCGCAGGAGTGGATGGAGCACCTCGCAATCCTCAAACGCTGGTACTACCGCACAAATAAAGTCGGAGAAATTTTCTTTGAAGATGAACATGGCACTTTGCCGATGCGGCGGGTAGTGCGCGCTGTAGGACGTGTCTTCAAGGGAGAAAAGCCCGCTGGCGATTTAAGCGAGACCGCCGGAGATTACTGGAGCTTCCGCGCAAGAGAGGCGGGGCTGTAATTTCTGCTGAATACAATGGAATGCAGCAACGTCCCCACGGGACTTAAAGTACATTCGGAACGCCACCTATACAACTGACCAGTACGATAGCTCGTTGTAATTCCCGATCAAGGTAAGCAAGCGAGATGCCCTGTCTGCGACAGGTATCTTCGAAAGGATATTCACGAGGTATATGTCTCGTTACTCTGCTCTGGAGACAGATCCTTCATTTGACATTACTGCCTCAGCACTTTCCAGCTTTGCCTTCGGCCCATTTGGGACCGCGATCAAGACGCTAAGAGCATTCTTGATCTCTCTATCGTCCTTCAAGGCTTCAGAAGCTCGCTCAGCGAATTCCGCGAGGATAGTGCGGATACTTTGAGCCAGCTGGAGACAGTGTTCATCTGTCATCTCCGGATTGTGAAGGCCCCTGCTCAGGGCAGTGTGTAGAAGAGTTAGTGGGTTGTGACCACCTATCATCAAAACTTGCGGAATGAAATCCTTAACCATTGCAACTGATTCTGCGAATCGGGTTTCATTAATTGCAGCGGCAAAAATGGCATCTGTCTCTGATGTACTCCCCAGAAGCTTAGCAACTTTTGCAATTTCCTCGATAATTCGGTTCTTTTGATTCTCGACAACACGTCGATAATAAGCGAAAGCCCCAATTCCGAGCCCTCTGTGCTCAGCTCGTCGCCCTTGAAGGAATGTTTCCCTATCGCGCCCGATGAGCTTAATTAACCGTGTGGGTGTTTGGGGGCCGAAAGCCGGAATCTGACCGAGCTTTATGCAGGTAGCTCTGCCAAGAGAAGTCGAAGTTGGTTGTTTGTCGATAGAGATTGCAATCGCGAATTGAGTAAAACGAGAGCCACAGTTGCGACATTGATAAGGCAAAAATGCATATTTCCATCCCGGGCTCGAAATAATGCCGTTTTTGCACCTGAATATGCGCGGGCCTTTGCAGTCCGTATTCTCACAGAAGAGAACGACATCCGGTGTTTCAAAATATGGGAGATTTCCGTCCCGTGTTTCAAGATATGGGAGGTTTCCGTCCATCTTTAGATCAGTGAGGTAAACATAGGTGTCGGGAGGTGTCTCCTCTAAGAAGCTCTTGAATGTTACTTCCGGGTATTTTGGTCTAGGTTCTTCTACCCACTTTCGAAGTTCTTTGACTTCTTCGCCAGCGTTAGTCATGATTGCTCGCACTCCGTATTGTGAGTAGCCTACCAGATTTTTGAAGAGCGGCTTCCGATCATTCCCTCTGTTTGCTGAACACCGCGCGGATTCCATCGCGCCAGCGCTCGTCAAGACCCACCAGCCTCCATTCCAACTCCGGCGAGAAGTAACGCAGCATGGTTGTCGTGGAAGGATGCACGTGCAGCGACGGTGCGGCAAGGATTAGGATGGGGTCGCGTTCGGAGAGTATCCGGCCGGGAAAGTATCCGAATTTCTGAAAGTCGCCGCGGCGATGATGCCAGCGAACGCGTGCCCAGTAGTCGAGGCCCTGCACGGGCAGGTGAAAATCTTCGGCAGCCTTCAACTCGATTACAGCCAGCCGTCCGTCTCGCGTTATGCCCAGCAGATCAATGACGGCGCGGTCACCGGCGGCAAAGGCGGGCACCTGCGGATATACGAGCGTGCCGTCCAGTCGCGAGTCCAGCAGCGTTACATCGCGCTCCACCACGGATTGCAGCCAGCGTTCAGGCTGAAGGCGATAAAAGGGATGCGTGTGGTCGCGGCCCACGCGCTTGAGCATGAGCCGTTCGATTAATTTCACCAGCAGCGGCTCGGTATCATCGTTCAACTCGTACTCGGCGGGAGCAGCGCCAAAGACAATGCGCTCTGCCATGCGGAAGTGCCGGTCCGGTTCCATCGTGGCGCGCGCAAATTCCAGCCCGTGAAAACAAAATCCAACCGTGGAAGATGAAGTTGCGGCGGCCTCCGCTTGAGGACACAGAGTGCGCATTCGTTCGACAGACTTTACAAAGCGTTCGAGAGTCTGCTCGCGATTGAAGCACTGCACGAGGCGCGTACTCAGATTCAACTCGGTTGCCAGATCGAGTTCCTCGGCCTGTTCCGTGTGCTCATCAAGAGCGAAGACACGCCACTGCACAGCTTCGCGATTAAGGTGCGACGCGCGCAGTTGCGCAGTTCCGGCTCGGCCGTCAGGAACAAATAACGCGACCGATCCGACATTCGACTTTGCAGCAAGATGCTCGCGGCAGTAATCGATCCAGAGCACGGCGACGGCAACAGAGTTATCGATGGTGCTCTGGGACTCGCCCTGGCCGCAGCCAACAATGGCAATACGCTCCTGCCCGCGACGCAGGAGACCGCGAGCACAGACCGCTCCGAAGGAGTGTTCTAGATCGGCCGAGATGGTCATGCGTTCGAGCGTCCAGCCGGGAAATATTCTGGCCACGGCGCGCTCAAGAGTTCGCCGATAGGCGCTGCGCATGGCTTTCAGCGCGGAAGGCGACCGTCGGTCGGAGCTGGTGCAGATTTCCATGCGCGAGGGCTTCGATTGCCCAAAACGCGCCACCGACAGCTTCAGAATCCCGTTCTTGATCTCCGCGCTGGTGGCGCGACGGACAACATTGCGCTCCTCCGACCAGATCTGTAACAAACAGCGGTCGCGTTCGGGAACAGCCGTGTAGCGCGCGGCGGAGAAATCGAAGAGCATCTGCCCGTCTTCCACCACCACCGCACCCGGATTCTCACTGATGTATTGGGAGACGAGCGTTGCGATCTCCTCAGGCGTTTGAGCAGCACCCACGAATCAATCCTTTTCCGGCTTCAGCGAAACGTTTTCGAATTCAACGTCGGAAGCCGAAGCAAAACGCTCGCTCTGCTGACCCCAGCGGCGGTAGCCCGGAGCTTCAAAATGCACGTGCAATCGATAAAGGCCTTTGCGGGGAACGCGAATGCCATGTTCATAGCGATTCAGCCACGGGTGCCAGACGAACGGCAACTCGCCAGCCTCATAGTGCTTGCCGTCGGCTGCCGTTAAGCTGGCTTGCACTTTAAGGCCTGGAATGATCCGGCCGCTACGCGAATCGCGCGGTACAACTTCCAGGTGCACGTCTTCCTTACCGGAAAATTTAATCAGATTCTTGACGCGACCAATTGAGCCCCCTACGGAGTAGTCGATCGCGTATCCCACGAAATAGTCGCCATCGGGCTTTTCGATGCCAGAAATGGACTCTGTCCATAGAGCGGTGATGGCGGCGCTGAGCGCGGCATTGCAGGGTTTGAGCAGTTCAGCTTCCTTGAAATACGCGGTGGCGGTCGCAAGCGGAAGTTGTGACACCGCCTCCTGCGCGATCTCCACTGGCAGAAATTCGACGATGGCAGGATGGCCGAAGCGATCACCCGCGAAAAAGGAACGATGCTCAGGCGGAAGCGGGTCAACCGTGACACGCAGAGTGTAGCGGCTGTCTGTGTCGATCGGAACGTTGGCTCCATAAGCGTTGATCAGCGGATACCAGCCGAAATCCACTGGCACGGATTGCTGATTGCCGTTTGCGTCGATAAGAGCGGCGTGAACAGTTAGACCGGGAAGCAGCCGCCCGTCCCTGGCGTCGGCAACGAAGATGCGCAAATGCACATTGCCATCAGGAGCATCGTGCCAGGCGAGTTTATTTCCGCCAGCCTTATCCCACCAGCCCTCAGCGGGAGTAATTGCAAAGACGATACGCATCTCTGTGAGACGTGCATCGCCTGTGAGAGGCCCGGAGTTGGCGAGCACCCAGTCCAGGACTGCTGTCTCAGCTTTTCCCTGTCGACGAGCCAATTCAATCTGTTCTTCCCGACCTAAATTGCCGGATTCCGCAGCTGGCGTTCCGCTAGCCGCGGCCGTACCTGGCGTGGAAGAGCGCTGAGGCTGCTGCGCAACAACATGCGGTGCAAACAGAGCGAAACAGCATGCAACGAAAATGGCTGGAAGAAAGCGAACCCGCCTATATTGTCTTAACATTTGCGGCAAAATGCCCTCCCCTTTGCTGTGAATCCGCGAACGCAAGCTCTTCGCCCACGGATAGAGCGTCGTTGCGTACTCTTAGAACGCGCACTCACTCACCCACAAAATCCAGCGCTGCAAATCTTCGCACCAGCTGTCCATCTCGAGGAAGGGCACGCAGCATTTGCAACGCACTCCGCTGCAGAATTGGATGCTGGACTTCAGGCGCAATCTCCGCCAGAGGTTCCAGCACAAAGCGGCGCAGGTGCATTGCCGGGTGCGGAACGATGAGCGCCGGCGTGTGAATCACCCGGCAGCCGTACAAAACGATATCAAGATCAATTACGCGAGGCCCCTTGGGAATGAAACCGGCGGAAGCGCGCTGGCGGCCCATGGCCAGTTCGCTAGCAAGCAACTGCTCAAGCAGGCGCCTTGGAGCATCAGCCGAAGAGTCGTTCTCCGCGCGCAGTGCGACCACTACATTCAAGAACCATGGCTGCGCAGTGACTTCGACAGGCTCAGTTTCGTAGGCGTGCGAAACCAGCTCAATCCTGGCGAATTTCCGTATGTAACAGAGTGCCTGCCGCAGGTTGGACATCCGGTCGCCAACGTTTGACCCGAGTGATAAGAAGACTTGCTCCATGCGCTCCATGTATTTCCGGCGAGATATTTTCCTGCGTCTATTGTAGCGGCAGCCGCGAAAACATTGGGCGGGAACAACACAATAGATAGTATGAATTTCGCACTCGAGTGAGTAACACCCCATGTAATGGGGAGAGGGCATATCTGAAAAGCGCATGAATACAGGCTGAAAACGATACATCTGTGGAAAAACCCGCGTAAAATGCGGTGAAAACGCTTGTCGCCCACAAAATCGCTGAGTTAACATGTGCGAGATTGAGGCGTTTATGGCGCTTCATCTTCAAGGAGGAATATCCAAATGGCTGCAGGCTTGACCAAGACTGCTCTCGTTCGTCTTTTGGCTGAAAAGCTGGAAACCAGCAACAAAACTGCTGGACTGTTCTTGACCACACTGGCGGAGATCGCCGTGAAGGAAACCAAGAAGAACGAGGTGTTCGTTCTTCCCGGCATTGGCCGTCTGAAGAAGTCAGCTCGCAAAGCACGCGTTGGGCGCAATCCCCAGACCGGCGAGCCGATTAAGATCCCTGCCAAGACCGTGGTGAAGTTCATGGTCGCCAAGTCGGTAAAGGACGCGATCGCCCCGGCGAAGAAGGCGAAGTAGTCTGCTGTTGAAAAGGCCGACCCCTCGAGGTCGGCCTTTTTTGTTTGGCTTTGAAATTACAGTACGACGATTGTGATGCCGCGATTCGCGCGCCCAAAGTCACGATCTTGCTTGATCGTTTTATCGCGCTTCACCAACGCCCAACTGGCATCATCGGACAAGCGGAAGTCTTCGCCCTGGATGAAATCGGTGATAAAGCCGTTCCGCTTGAAACGGTCAAGCGCCTTCCAAACTTCTTCGCGCAACTCTCCGCCAACACCGCTGGAACCGTAGCCATGAATCAGCTTGAGCAGGGGCACACCCTCGGCGCGCGCCGAGGCTAAAGCGCGATCAAGCCGCAGCAGGCCGACATTCACAGTCGGCAGCCCTTCCTCGAGATTGACCATCCTACATCGCACGGGTCCATGCTAACCCTTTTTCGGGGCAACCGGGCGCGCAAGAATCAGGATTGGAAATACCTCAGAGAGCGATTGGACTCGTAGGTTCGCTTCTGCGGCGTCATAGCCCGCCTGGAAGGGATAATCGGAACCTCTAAAAATTTGTGAATAAATTCAAGAAACTTACTTGACAGACTCTCGCTCATATTTCATGATTCTTTTGTGTTGAGATTGCATCAAATCCTGTGAATGGCCAAATAGAAACATCGGCCGCACAGATCACAAATTCCTGAAGGAGGATTACAACCATGACTCTGTTAACCCGTTGGGAACCCGTTCGCGAGCTTGCCACTCTCCAGGATCGTATGAACCGTCTGTTTAGCGATGCCTTTAGCCCAGTCATGAACCAGGAGTCACTCTCGTCAGGCGCGTTTGTCCCGCCCGTGGATGTATATGAGGACGAGCAGGGCATACATGTGAAAGTGGAAGTGCCCGGAATCGACGAGAAGGACATCGATATTCGGTTAGAGAACAACATGCTGACCATCCGCGGTGAGCGCAAGATGGAGAAGGAAATCAAGGAAGAGAACTACCACCGCGTTGAGCGCAGATATGGAAGCTTTACGCGCAACTTCAGCCTGCCAAATACGGTAAACCCTGATGACGTGAAAGCCACTTACAACAAGGGCGTTCTCAGCATCCATCTCGGAAAACGCGCCGAAGCCCGTCCCAAGCAGATCAAAGTGGACATTAAGCCTGAAATTGCAGCATAGCGAGGCCGAACGCTGCGGGGCTACCCTGCCCCGCAGGCGCTACCTGAGGGGTCGATACCTGAGGGGAGTTGGTGGATGTCCGATGTCCTCCATCTCCTTTTTTTTGTTTCGGAATAGAATTGATCCGCCGCGATCTGGAGTCTGGACAAGGCACAGAATCGAGCGGCAGAGCAAGGAGCACTAATCATGGCAATCCGTTGGGACAAATTAACTGTTAAAGCACAGGAAGCGATGCAGCGCGCAGCTGATCTTGCCAGCGAAAACGGCAACCCCGAACTCGTTCCGCTACATGTACTGGCGGCGCTGTTGGAAGATCGCGAAGGCATTGTGACCCCGCTGCTGGCGCGCGCTGGTACACAGGTTCCTGCTTTACAGTCACAGGTTGGCCGCGAGATTGCCGCATTGCCGAAGCTCGCCAAGGCGGCGGCCCAGCCTCATCTGTCGGATGCGACCTCGGAGCTGCTGGATCTCGCGTTTAAGGCAGCCGCAGACTTTAAGGATGAATTTGTTTCGACCGAACATCTGCTGCTCGGATTGATTGCCCTTAAACGCGATCCGGCGCAGCAACTTCTGACCGGACTTGGAGTAACTAAGGACAACCTGCTCAAGGCGCTGGCGGCGGTACGCGGAAATCAGACGGTAACCGACCAGAACCCCGAATCGAAGTACCAGGCGCTGGAGCGCTATGCGCGCGATCTGACGGAGCTGGCGCGGCGTGGCAAACTCGATCCGGTGATCGGGCGCGACGAGGAGATCCGGCGCACGATTCAGGTTCTCTCGCGCCGCACCAAGAACAATCCAGTACTGATCGGCGAGCCGGGCGTGGGAAAGACCGCAATCGTCGAAGGGCTCGCGCAACGCATCGTCTCTGGAGACGTGCCGGAGCAGCTCAAAAACAAGCGCGTGGTTTCACTCGATCTTGGCGCGATGGTTGCAGGCGCAAAATATCGCGGTGAATTCGAAGATCGCCTCAAGGCGGTGCTCAAGGAAATCGAGGAGAGCGCAGGCACCATCGTTCTGTTCATTGACGAACTACATACGCTGGTTGGGGCAGGCGCAGCCGAAGGTGCAATTGACGCGAGCAACATGCTGAAGCCAGCGCTGGCGCGGGGCGAGTTGCGCGCCATTGGCGCCACGACGCTGAATGAATATCGCAAGTACATCGAAAAGGACGCAGCCTTCGAGCGCCGCTTCCAAATTGTGTATGTAGGCGAGCCTTCCGTCGAGGACACGATTGCCATCTTGCGCGGGCTCAAAGAAAGATACGAGGTTCATCACGGCGTCCGAATCAAGGACTCGGCGATTCTGGCAGCAGCACTGCTCTCGCATCGCTACATCAGCGACCGCTTTCTGCCGGATAAAGCTATCGACCTCATCGACGAGGCGGCGGCTTCTCTCCGAATCCAGATCGACTCGATGCCTACGGAGATCGACCAGCTTCAACGCCGGGCCACGAATCTGGAAATCGAGCGCCAGGCCCTGAAGAAAGAAACCGATTCGAATTCAATGGAACGCCTCGCCCTCGTCGAACGCGAACTGGCCGAAGTTGGCGAACAGGCTAATGCTCTGAAGGCGCGGTGGCGCGCGGAGAAGGAAAGCATTGCAGAGGTCCGCACGCTCAAAGAGTCCATCGAGCAACTCAAACTGCAGCAGCAGGAAGCGGCTCGCCGTGGCGAATACGAGCGTGCCTCGCGGTTGCAATACGACGAGCTTCCCAAAGCGGAGCGAAAACTCGCGGAGTTGACCGCAAAGGCCGAGAGCAATGAATCGCGCATATTGAAGGAAGAAGTGGACGAAGAAGACGTCGCCCGCATAGTCAGCCGCTGGACCGGCATTCCTGTATCGAAGATGCTGGAAGGCGAGGTGAAAAAGCTGGTGCAGATGGAGTCCCGGCTGCGGATGCGCGTCATTGGACAAGACGAGGCGCTGGAAAAGGTCGCAAATGCGATCCGTCGTTCGCGTGCGGGGTTGAGCGACCCAAGGCGTCCCATCGGCTCGTTCATCTTTCTCGGACCGACCGGCGTTGGCAAAACCGAACTTGCCAGAGCGTTGGCGGAGTTTCTCTTTGATGACGAGCGCTCCATGGTGCGCATCGACATGAGCGAATACATGGAGAAGCACTCGGTTTCGCGGCTGATCGGCGCGCCTCCCGGCTATGTGGGATACGAGGAAGGCGGACAGTTGACGGAAGCCGTGCGCCGGAGGCCGTATTCGGTCCTGCTCTTTGACGAGATTGAGAAGGCGCATCCGGATGTATTCAATGTCCTGCTGCAGATCATGGATGACGGACGACTGACCGATGGCAAGGGGCGACTGGTGGACTTTAAGAACACGATCCTCATCATGACCTCGAACATCGGTTCTCTGTCCTTGTCCGGAGACCTGACTTCGCCGGAGCGGTTTGCTCGCGCCAGCGAACAGGTGCTGACTGCGTTGCGGGGACACTTCAAGCCGGAGTTCCTCAACCGCGTCGACGATATCGTTATCTTCCGTCCGCTGGGTACCGAGCAGCTCACGCAAATCGTGGATCTGCGTTTGCAGGATTTGAAAGCGCTGCTGACGGACCGCAAAATCACGCTGGAACTCACCGAGGCCGCCAAGCACACCCTGTTCACCAGCGGATACGATCCGGCCTATGGAGCGCGTCCGTTGAAGCGGGCAATTCAGCGGTTGATCCAGGACCCGCTGGCGATGAAGATTCTCGACGGCGAGGTGCTCCACGGTGACCATGTTGTGGTGGATTCGAAGGCAGATAAACTCACTTTCGAAGTACAGCGCAAAGATGCGGACGCCGCGCCTCACCCCCAAGAGACAACGCAGCTCGCATGATCTTGAACCGCTGCAAAAAGAGCAAACGCCCTGGGATCCCCCAGGGCGTTCTTGTCTGTTGCGCTTCTGTTCCTGACTCCATTGTTGCCACTAATAACGATTCATACAACCTTTGGCGCAACTTGGATCGTCTGATGGGCGTCTCAACGAGGCGGGGAGATTAGACGCTTATGCCAACGAAAAGCAGCACCGGAACAACATCCGCACGCAAGACCGCGAGTCATCCCACAACAGCCAAAGAGACGACTTCCAAAAAGAAAACGAGCGCGCAACGCAAGTACAGTCCCAAGGCTGGCGAATACGTTGAAGAAGAGATGAAGGAGATGAAGGAAGGGAAACTCAAGAGCGGGAGAAGTGGCAAAAAGGTTCGAAACCCGAAGCAGGCCGTTGCAATAGGACTATCAAAGGCACGCAAGGCAGGAGAGAAGGTTCCCGCGAAACCACGTCGCAAAGCAGCCTAAATTCTCACTCAACTGGAGAGGGTGATAGGCACGCAATCGGCCTCCGTTTCGGAGGCCAGAATGCTCTAATTGCCGGTGCCCGCGGCTCCTGCTGAACTGCTGCCTGAATTTCCTGTCGCGGAGCCGCTCGGAGTTTTGGCGGCAGTATTCGATGAGCCATCAGAGCTACTGGTGGAAGCCGATGCCGCGACTGTGCTTTCACCGCTGCTGTCTTTGCTTGCCGATACGGATTCTGACGCGGCTTCCTGCTTTACCACAGAAGAGGCGCCGGGGCTCGTATTTTTGCGGGCGTAATCGGTTACATACCAACCGGACCCCTTGAAAAGCACGGCTGGAGCGGAAATCATCTGCTCAACTTGATTCTTGCCGCACTCCGGACAGATCGTCAGCGGAGCGTCAGAAAACTTCACTATGCGCTCAAAATGATGAGCGCAGGCCTTACATTTGTATTCGTATAGAGGCATGGTCCCTTCGGATTTGTTCTCGCCGCGAAAGCGTGGCGCGGCGTTCTTTTTCGAACTCTCACTCATTTGATTCTAGGTTCCTGCGAGGGTTGCGGTCAATTTTGCACCGCCATCGTCTGTTACACTTCGCGTTTAGGACAATTCTAGCGGCGCTGTTCGGCCATTTTTCTGGAGGCAATGCATGTCTGCAACTCATCCCTCGCTTTATCTGGTCGGCACCCCTATTGGGAACCTTGAGGATATTTCCCTGCGCGCCCTGCGCATTCTCAAGGAGGTCGATCTGATCGCATGCGAGGACACCCGCCAGACTGCAAAATTGCTCAACCACTACGGCATTGGAACCCGCACCATCAGCTACCACGAGCACAACGAACTGACTCGCTCGGCGGAACTGATCATGCACATGGAGCAGGGCCAGTCGGTTGCTCTTGTGACCGACGCTGGAATGCCTGCCGTTTCCGACCCAGGCTTCCGGCTGACCTCGCTGGCGATTCGCCACAAGATTCCAGTAGTCCCGATCCCGGGCCCATCGGCATTTCTGAGCGCGCTTGTGGCCAGCGGCCTGCCCACCGATTCCTTTGCCTTCCATGGATTCCTGCCCGTTAAGGTGGGGCAACGTCGCAAAGTACTGGAACAGATTCAGCACTCGCCTCTCACGCAAATCTTTTACGAAGCCCCGCATCGCCTGCTGGAAACGCTGGAGGATATCACAGAGGTCCTGGGTGGGTGCCGTCACGTTGTTGTGGCTCGAGAGGTCACAAAAATTTATGAGGAGTTTGTGCGCGCCACCGCCGCCGAAGCCTTGGCAAATTTTAAACAGCGTGATGAAGTGCGCGGAGAAATCACCTTGCTGATCGGCCGCGCCGAAGAGCAACACGGCGTTCCCGCAGTGACCCAAAAGAACGCACGCACCCGTGTCCGCGAACTGATGAAGAGTGAAGAAATTGACGAAAAAGAAGCTATGAAGCGTGTGGCCAAAGAAATGGGCATCAGCAAGAGCGAAGTCTATCGCGAGCTACAAAAGGACGGAAAGAAGTAGAGGCTGGCGAATGTGAGCATCCGGCATTACCGGCGAAGTCGCTGTGGCCCGCCATTTTCAAAACCAATGGGAAATAGCACGAGACTGATCCAGTGTCGTGCCGAAAAGCGGACGTCGCCGGTCATACGAAAGCTGATCGAGTAGCTCGTGACCGGAAAAACCGTCGTAATGAAATGGAACAATAAGAACAAAGGCAAGAACAGACGTTCCACTTTAGAAAATGGAACGTCTGACCGATGCCGGGTTAGCGCTTGCTCTGACCGCGAGCCAACTTCTTCACTTTTTGCTTGCGTGAGCCGCGCTCGTAGGTGCGGGCAGCTTTGGGAGCGGCTTTCTTGCGCGCAGCGCGCTTTACGGCCTTGCGTTCTTCCTTGGGGAGAGCTGATGTGTTAGGCATTTTCTGTTTCCTTTGTAAATAAATTCTGCGCGTTTGCGCGATTTGGCCATCATCAACGACGGCCTGTGCTCATGTTCAAGTGGCGCGAACAGTCTAAAACTCTGCACCGACGCTCGCCGGTTTCGTGTTTCTTATGCCTTGACGAGCTGGGCATATTTCTCGACAAGCTTTTTCACGCCGAAACTAAGAAATTGTACCGTAATCTTGGCCTGTTCCCCATCGCCTTCTCTCTGAAAGACCACTCCTTCGCCATATTTTGGGTGACGGACACGGTCTCCTTTGCGCAATTCACGCCCACCAGAGGGCTTTTCGAGGTTCATCTCCGGGCGGGAAAACTTCTTTCCGCGCGAGGCAAAAAAATCCGCAATGTTGTCGATCGAGTTATATGTTTGACCGCCGTAGGTCGCCTTCGGAGCGCTTCTCTGGCCCGATGATCGTTCCCAGGACGAGGACTGATCCTCGTTTTCGTAATCGTAATGGGATGATCCGTACTCCTGAAAGCGCGGCGTGGAGCCCTTGATCTTTCCGGGCGACCCAACGTCCTCCAGCAGTTCGATCGGAATCTCTTCGAGAAAGCGCGACGGGGTCGAAGGTTCGGGCGTATCTGTGCCATAACGACGACGATAATGGGCGCGGCTCACGATCAGCATATCCATGGCGCGCGTCATGCCGACGTAGCAGAGGCGGCGTTCCTCCTCGATTTCCGTCGGCGACATCAGCGTGCGCGAGTGCGGAAACAAGCCCTCCTCCATGCCCACAAGGAAGACCAGCGGAAACTCAAGCCCCTTGGCGGCGTGCAGAGTCATCAGCGTGATCTGTTGAGACTCATCGAACTGATCGACGTCGCTGACCAGTGCGGCATGATCCAGGAAATCGCTTATGCTCTCCCCACGATCACGCGAGTCCATGGCTGCATTCACCAGTTCGCGGAGGTTTTCAATGCGAGCCTGCGCCTCGGGCGAGTCCTCGGCCTCCAGAATCTGGATATACCGGCTGCGGTCGATGAGGAACTTGAGCACTTCGGCGGTGGAGACCTTTTGCACTGGGGCCGGCTCGGCCGCATCTCCCTCGTCAAGCGCGTCGGGAGAAAAGCCGGTTACATCGTCAGATTCGGGATTGAAATCCGTGGCATCGCCGAATTCGCTGACATCAAAGCTTTCATCGGCATCGCCGAAATTAAAGCCGTGCTGGGCGTCGAGTTCGGTTTCCGAATCCGGGGCCTCTCCGACGGCAATATTTGCAGCGGGAGGCTCAGAAACGATCGTATCCGTACTCTCTGCGGGCTCGCCAAAAACCAGAGCGCGCGCATCGCGAACAAGGTCGCGGAAAACACCGAGCGCGGCACAGGCGCGGGCTGGTAATAGCCGCTGCTCAATGACTTGCTGCAACGCTCCCCACAGCGAGAGATTAGTTTCCAGCGCAACCCGCTCCACGGTCTCCATCGTCGTCTTGCCGATGCCGCGGGTAGGGGTGTTCACCACGCGCATAAGGGCGACGGAGTCATCGGGATTCAGGATGAGTTTCAGGTAGGAGATCATGTCCTTGATCTCCGCCCGGTCATAGAAGCTGAAACCACCGACCACGTTGTAGCTCAGGTTGTAGCGGCGCAGCGCCTCTTCCAACAGGCGCGACTGCGAGTTGGTGCGATAGAGGATCGCAGCCTTGCTGTCTGCGCCTTCGCGAACTCTTTCCCGCGCCCAGCGCGAGATAAAGTCGGCGGCAAACAGCGCCTCGTTTTCGCCATCCGGCGCATCGTAGAAGCCGATCTTGCCGCCACCCTCGCGCGCTGTCCACAGAGTTTTTCCCTTGCGCTGCAGGTTGTTGGCGACCACGGCAGAGGCGGCCTGGAGGATGGGCTGCGTCGATCGATAGTTCTGTTCGAGGCGGATGATCTTTGCCTCGGGGAAGTTCCTTTCAAAATCCAGAATGTTATTGATGTCCGCGCCGCGCCAGGAATAAATCGACTGGTCCTCATCACCGACGGCACAGAGGTTGTGGTGAGATCCGGCAAGCGCGCACATAATTTCGTACTGCGGACGGTTGGTGTCCTGGTACTCATCGACGAGCATGTACTGGTAACGGCGCTGATATTTTTCGCGGGTTGCGGAGTCGGCCTTAAGCAGGCGCACGCTCTCCAGCAGCAGATCGTCAAAATCGAGTGCATTGGCCTTGAACAACTCGTCCTTGTAAATCTTGTAAATGTGCGCAATGCGCTCCATCTTGGGATCGGCCGAGTTCAGGTACATCTCCTGCGGGTCCTGCATGTGATTCTTGGCATGCGAGATCAACCCGAGGACGCTGCGAGGGGTGAGCTTCTTGTCGTCGATGCCGAGGCGCTTGACGGCCGTCTTCACTACCTGCTGCTGATCGCTCTCGTCGTAGATGACGAAATCTTTGGTATAGCCCTTGCCATTGATCTGCAAGGCCTGAATATCCCGCCGCAACATACGAACGCAGAAGGAGTGAAACGTGCTGATGGCGGGCTTGGCGAAAGAGTGCTGACCGATAATCTGATTGACCCGCTCGGCCATCTCAGCGGCGGCCTTGTTGGTAAAGGTAACGGCGAGAATGCGGTCGGCAGAGACGTTCTCGCGCTCGATCAGATAGGCGATGCGATAGGTGATGACGCGCGTCTTGCCCGAACCGGCGCCGGCCAGAATGAGCACAGGGCCACGCACGGTTTCGACCGCTTCGCGCTGTTGCGGATTGAGCTTTGCTAAGAAATCCATGAAAAGGGACCAGAAGTGTCTGATAAAAGAGTATCAGGTTTGGGGTTAGTCAGAGACAGCTTCCAGCTTTACTCCCAGTGGAAAGAAAGTCTACCAACGCTTTCAAAACGCGATTAATCTTGTTCGATAAATGACACCTACTCCGAACAGAGACGAAGAAAAACTCTATTTCGAAAAAATCAAAGAGGGGCGAGGCAAGTATTTCGTCGAGTATCAACCTCCGCCACCCCACCACCGATTTGCCATGCTCAATGTTGTTTTCCCCCATCGGACAGAAATTGGGGAGATAGCTGAGATTATGGAAGCGGAAGCTCAAGCATGGATAAGTCGCTATCAAATTCCAATAATGGTGTCTTCCTTTGATGAAACTGAGGACGTCCAACACCTGTCGCCAGTACGGAGTTGCGATCATCTCATTGCATTTAGGGACAAATCGCAAGGAACCGTACGCCTTCTCTGGGGACTCGCTCCCGAGCAGGAAATTCCCGATGATGCCTTGAATACCAACTGGCTTAAGCAGGTGTACTCCGACATACCAATGAAAACATCGGCACAGGTTCGAGAGGAAGCAAATGCTCACGCGAAGCGAGTGAGAAACGGATGGTTAATTGTTGTTGCTTGGGCAACAATTCTGCCTGCTGCATGGGCAATTGTTGAATGGGCTGGGCCGCGGTGGCTTGAAACTATTGTGATGCTGTACGGCGTTGGCAAGGCTTTCATAGAGGCGTTGAAATTGACAGGGAGATGGAAGAAGTCCCCGCGAGATTTAGTGAACGAAGAAGAAGATCGTCGAATGCGGCATTATTTTTATCATTGCGAAAGAAACCCCGAGGGATTTGTACGCCTAAAATCTGAGAACTTCGACCGTGAGATGATGGACGCTGTTCGTAACGAGGCTGCAGTCCTGAACTCAAATATTCCTCGACAAGATTGATGCGCACGAACAGCAGCCAAGCTCGAACTTACTTTTCACGCGGGTGGTTCTCAATGTCCTGCTTGAGCCCATCGCTGGAGTGGCGGGCGGAGTGGCACTGCTCACAGGGGCACCACCGACGCAGGTAGTCCCAGGAATAGACTCCGCTCTGGTGACCGTCGTTCCAGGTAAAGTGGATGGCGTAATTACCCGCTTGGGCAACTTCGACGGGGCGCATCTGTGGCTTGAACATCTGCAAAGGAGCAGCCACAGACGAAGCGGGCTGATCAGGCTGACGTCCGGTTTTTTGCCGCTCCTCGTTACAAGTCGCACAGGGACAGGCGTCGCGCAGATAAGTGAAGGTATAGGTGCTCTGGTGACCATCCTTCCAGCTGATTTCCATGGTGGTGCCGCTGGTTCTGTGGACCTTGATCGCGGTGGGCTGGATTGCGCTCATGACGCATAGTGTAGCCTATTTTTGCGTCGGGCTTAGCCATGGGATCATCTCGCGGCTCTTGTCGCGATCAAGCTTCCGCACACTGTGGTCCGGTCATTTTCGGGGGACGAGCTGGAAACTAACGCGCCCGGGTTGCTGAAATTGGATGCCTCAGGTAAAATTTGATCTTGGCGACCAGCCTCTTTTGTTCATTTCAGGTTCCGCACGTTTTTTACGGGTTGCGCTTCTAAATTGCTCCCGTGCTGCGATGGTCCAATGGACCCTTTGTAGCGATCAAAAGCCCAAGCGGTTCCACAATTTTTGGAGTCAGACATGGCACAGGTTTGTTCAGTCTGCGGCAAAGGCCCGCAGTTCGGCAATAACGTTTCGCACGCCAACAACAAGACCCGCCGCCGCTGGAACGTTAACCTGCATCCAGTGAAGGCCAAAGTCGAGGGCTCGTCCAACACAAAGAAAGTTCGCGTGTGCTCGGGCTGCCTGCGCAGCGGAAAAGTCACCAAGGCATAACCTCGGCATAGGCAATATGCGCGCTGGATTGCAACTGTCGCTCCGCGCGATGCTGGGAAAAGTTTAGGCCTCCGCCGCAGCGGAGGCCTTTTGCTGTGTTTAACGGAACAGAGACGATGATCCGGCTACACCAATTCCGCCACGAAATGTCTCCCCTGCTGCGCCTGGCCGTGCCGATTGTGCTGGGCGAGGTGGGGTGGATGTCCATGAACTTCGTGGACATTGCCATGATCGGCCGGGTTGGGCCGACGCCGCTGGCTGCGGTCAGCCTGGGGTCGGCGGTCTTTGTGGTCTTCGCCATTGTTTGCGAAGGGATGCTGCTGGGTACGGACTCGCTGATTTCGCAGGAGTTTGGCGCTGGGCGCGTCGCTGAGTGCTTCCGCACGTTGTGGGCTGGGGCGCAACTCTCGCTGCCGCTGGGCTTAATCTGCGCGCTGATGGTAGCCGCCAGCGGCTGGCTGCTGCCCTCACTGGGCATTGCGCCGGAGATCGTACGCCAGACCAAACCTTTTCTCATCGCCATGGCCTGCGGACTGCCCGCTCTGATGGGCTTTGTCGCCATGCGGGTATTTCTGCAGGGGACGCACCGTGTAAAGGTGGTCGCCTTCGCCATGGTTTCGGCGAACATCGTCAATTTTGTCGGAAACTACGCGCTCATCTACGGGCATTTTGGCCTGCCAGCGCTGGGTGCCACCGGCTCAGGAATCTCGACCACGCTCTCGCGGTTTTACATGGTGTGCGTGCTGCTCAGCTACCTGGCTTGGCGCAGCCGCCACGAAAACTGGCAGCTGCTGAGCTACGCAGGAAAACTTTATTTCGACCGCATCGCGCGGATTGTCCGCCTCGGCGCTCCGGCAGCGGCCCAGATCGCACTTGAAGTCGGAGTATTCTCAGCGAGCACCCTCGCGGCTGGCCGCTTGGGCGCAATCGCCGTTTCCGGACACCAGATCGCAATGAGTTTGGTTTCGCTGACCTTTATGGTACCGCTCGGGGTGGCACAGGCGACTTCCGTGAGGGTGGGCAACGCGATCGGCCGACGCGATGCCGAAGCCGCAAACGTGAGCGGCTGGAGCGGCCTGGCCCTCAGCGCAAGCTTTATGAGCTGCTCGGCTATCGTGCTCTGGACGCTTCCCTTGCCCATTGTGCACATTTTCACCCGCGAGCCCGAGGTTGTGAAAGTGGGAGTCTCGCTGCTGGCAATTGCCGCGGCCTTTCAGTTCTTCGATGGCGTGCAGGTGACCGCAATCGGTGCGCTGCGCGGCTCGGGCAACACACGAATTGCAATGATCGCCGACATTGTCGGCTGGTGGCTGGTGGGATTGCCGCTTGGCGCTTGGCTCTGCTTTGCCCAGCGCTGGGGAGTGCGTGGACTGTGGTTCGGCCTGAGCGCTGGGTTGATCAGCATTGGCTGCCTGCTGGCCGTGGCCTGGCGGCGTAGAGTGAAGTGGTTGCGCCGGGAGTTGGTGGCGGAATCGGCGATGTCTTCTGGAGCGGCTCCCGCGAACCCCAACAGCTAGAAAGCGATTTGGGTTCGGGTATCCTATGGGCAGGTTCTTGGCAAATTCCCAAATAGCCGTTCTAGCACCGCGTCGATGCTGTCGAGCTTCTCGAATTTACTGCGCGGGACAACACGATGATTTGGCCTCGCGGTCTTGGTGCCCTCGGCGTTGCCCTTGGTATGCTTAGCCATCGGAAAGTCGCTGATGTCGGGCAGCGGCTCGCCCGGTAACCCGCCGAGCCAAAGGTAGGACTGCCTGTCCAGCTCGGGTGTCACCACAATCCAGATGACGCAGCCACTGGGCTTCTCCGTCAACTTCAGGCTAATGCTGGTGCGAGTCGCCTTTCCGTCCGTCATGACCGACTTGAATTGAATGTGGCGGGTCACCTTGCGGCGACTCATCACTAGGTCGTGGCCGCCAGCATCAAACTCAGACCGCAACACCTCCACGTCCGTAACGCCGCGCTGCCATAGCCGCCGCAGTGCATCGCCGATGAACAAATGTTCAACAATGCGTTCCCGCAAGGTCGAGTGATGAAAATGAGCTTCGTTGGAGGTCGGCTTGCTATTGGGCGTCGGATAGTCTTCCTTCAAGTCTTCGTCCTCAGGCATGCCGTTTTCGTCAAAGTCCCAAAGAACCTCGCCACCCTCGGGGATCTTGATCTCGACATCTCCCGGCTCCCATACGAACCGGTCTTTTCTGTTCTCTTTGTCAGCAGACATAGGCACCTCCATCGGGCAGTTCGAATCGCTTGATCGCGGCCTTCTCGCGCCCAAATTGTACCGTCAAAGCTCGCGAGTTCCAGCATTTCCGCGTTACCTGTCAATTATAGGGCGAGTACTCAGCTAACCCACAATCGCCAACTGCGGGCGGTTGTGGGCCACCTGTGATTGCCCTGTGCACCCCCAAAACGTAAAATCGGAGCGCGGTCGCAATCAGGCAGAATGTGACTACAAGTCAGACTCATTGCATTTCTAAATGGAGGGTACAGTTATGCCGTTTGTTCAGGTCAAATTGCTGGAGGGCGTTTTCTCAAAAGAGCAAAAACAGGAGATGATTCGAAAGTTTACCGACCTTATGGTGTCGTTTGAGGGAGAGGCCCTGCGTCCAGTGGTTTGGGTCGTGATTGAGGAAGTCAAGAGCGGCGAGTGGGGCATTGGGGGAAATGCGCTCACAACAGCCGACGCAAAGAACCTGGTTGCGGGAAAACAGTTGTGATGTGCTCTCCCGTGTGAAGAGCGCATCACAACTGGACACTCTTGCTCTTGGCAGCGCCCGGGGATTTCCGAGCGGCTTAGCCAAAGCAGGCGGAATCTATCCAGCTAGCCCACAATCGCCAACTACAGGCGATTGTGGGCACTAAACGGAACTCTACCCAGCCACGGCTATCGCGTCGATTTCGATGCGGACATCCTTGGGCAGGCGGACGACTTCGAAGGTTGAACGCGCGGGGGCATTCTGCGGGAAGAAGCGCTCGTACACAGCATTCATCACGGCGAACTCGGCCATGTCCTTGAGATACACAGTAGTGCGCACAACCTGGTCGAGCCCGCTGCCAGCCGCTTTCAGAACCGCGTCCAGATTTTTAATCACCTGCTCCGCCTGTTCTGCCACTCCGCCTTCAACGATCTGCTTCGTCTTCGGGTTTACAGGGATCTGTCCGCTGATAAACACAAATCCATTGGCTTGAATGGCCTGCGAATATGGCCCGATGGCCTCCGGCGCATCGGGAGTGGAAATGATCTTGCGCATAGTCTTTCTCCTTGAACACAAAATTCTAAGATAATCAGAAGCTCCGGCTCTGCGGCTAGGGCCTGATCGGCCTCAGCAGAACCAGATAAGACACCCCAATCGCATAAAGCGTAAACGAAAGATACACGTCCGCGCCCATTAACTGCATGGCAAAACCCATCAAGCCAACTGCCGCACACAACGATTGCATGATGATGTTATTACGGCTCCAGCGCTTGAGCGCCTTGGGGTCACGCGGGTTGCGGCGCAACTCCGCCATTGATGGCAGCACCATGGCATTGCGCATCATGTAGGCAAAGGTAAGCAACGAGGTGGACAGGATGACCGGCAGGAAAACACGTTTGCCGGGCATTCCCGAAGGCCCGCGAAACACCGTTATGCCCAACACGGCGCACACCACCAGCATTCCCATCAGAGTGCGCTGCGTGCGCTGCAACGAGATGAAAGCGAATTCAATGGGCTGAAACTGAAGAGCGCGCGGTTGCGATTGGATTCTCTTTGAGAAGCGGGACATGGATTAGCCGTTTAACCTCTGGACGCGTTCGACAGCGCGCACGCCTGGAATGCGGCGAATACCGGTAATAATGCGGTTCAGGTGATTCACGTCGCGGGCTTCAAAAATGATGTCGATAGTGGCGTAAGGTCCGCCAGTTTTGGCTTCAATGTGGCGGATGTTGGAGTTCTCGCCGCTAATGATGGTTGAGACCTGAGCGACCATGCCAGGACGGTCGTCGCTTGAAACCACGAGCTTGACGGGATATGAAGTCTGCACACCCGAAATGCGGGGTTCCTTCACCGACCATTCAACCGCGAGCCGCCGCTCGGGTTCATACATCAGGTTCTGCACATTGGAGCAGGTCTTGCTGTGCACGGCTACGCCTTTCCCTCTGGTCACGTAGCCAACAATCTCCTCGCCGCGAATCGGATTACAACATCGGGCGCGATAGACGAGCAGATCATCGGTGCCGCGAACAGTGAGCGCGGAGCTATCCGAACCAAAAGCGCGCTTGACTGCTGAAGCCAGTCCCTGCGTCTCTTCGCCGGGCTGCAAGTTACTGCCAGGCAAGACCTTGGCCAACACCGAGCGTGCCGAATACTTGCCGTAGCCAATTCCGGCCATCAGGTCGTCCACCTTGCCAAGTCCATACTCGACGGCGGCTCTCAGCAGATCCGGATCTTTTATGTCCTTAAGCGCGATGCGATATTTGCGCGCTTCCTTTTCAATCAGCTTGCGGCCGATTTCAATGGCCCGCTCGCGCTGGTGGATATTGAGCCAGTGCTTGATCTTCTGGCGCGCGCGCGAACTTTTTACAATTCCGAGCCAGTCGCGGCTGGGCTTATGCCCGGCCTGGGTCAGGATCTCGACAATGTCTCCCGAATGCAGCTTGGAGCGCAATGGAACGATGCGTGAGTTCACCTTGGCGCCAACGCAAGTGTGCCCGACCTCGGTATGCACCGTATACGCAAAGTCGACGGGCGTGGCGTCGCGCGGAAGAATCACAACCTTGCCTTTTGGCGTAAAGGTGTAGACCTCTTCCGGGTAGAGATCGATTTTCAGCGTGGAAAGAAATTCACTGGGATCGGCCATCTCGCGCTGCCACTCGACCACTTGGCGCAGCCACGCAAGCCTCTGTTCGTCGCGCGCGGAAATGGGGCCGTCCTTGTATTTCCAGTGCGCCGCGATTCCCTCTTCAGCCATCTTGTGCATCTCTTCAGTACGAATCTGCACCTCATAAGGACGGCCGTCTTCGGCAATTATGCTGGTGTGCAGTGACTGATAGAGGTTAGGCCGCGGCATGGCGATAAAATCCTTGATACGCCCCGGCACCGGACGCCATGCGTTATGTATGATTCCGAGCACCGCGTAACAGTCATTCACCGAGTTGGTGATAACGCGCAGGGCCAGCAAATCGAACATCTGGTCGGCGGTGATCTTCTGCTTGATCATCTTTTGATGAATCGAGTACATGCGCTTAATGCGTGAATCCACACGCACAAAGCCTATCTTGGCCTCGCGCAGCTTGATCCGTATGTTTTCGGCCATCCGGGCAAGGTCGCGCTCGCCATCCTTGCGCAGCACCTCCACCTGGTCGCACACCATTTTGTACCCGACAGGGTCCACGTACGGGAACGCGAGGTCCTCAAGCTCGCCGCGAATCTTGCCCATTCCAAGGCGGTGCGCCAGTGGCGCATAAATTTCCAGCGTCTCCTTGGCAATCTTCACCTGACGCTCGGGTGAGAGGTGCTGCAGGGTGCGCATGTTGTGCAGGCGATCGGCAAGTTTGATCAGAACGACACGGATGTCGTCCACCATGGCCAGCATCATCTTGCGCACGTTTTCTGCCTGCGCCTCTTCGCGCGAAGCAAAATCGATTTTGCTGATCTTTGTTACGCCCTCGACAATGTGTGCGACCTGTTCGCCGAATTGTTCTCTGATTTCCTCAGTGGTTACGCTGGTGTCTTCGACCGAATCATGCAGAAGTCCAGCGGCAATGGCCGTGGTGTCCAGCTTCATTTCCGCAAGCAATATGGCCACTTCCAGAGGATGTACCAGATAGGGTTCGCCCGAGGCGCGTTGCTGTCCCGAGTGATGCTCCAGGGAAAGCTCGTAGGCACGCTGAATAATGTCGAGTTCGTCGGTGGGACGGTTGGTACGGGCGATCTCCATCAAGTGGCGGAACCGGGTCGCGGTTAAAACATTGGTCGCAATCTGTTCCCGAAAGCTCGCCATGCCTGATTTTAGCTTGTTTTCAGCATGAATCATCGCTCGACCCTCGAGAAAGGTTGCCCTTATTCCCTCCTGCTGCATCCGATGCTACTGAAGTCATGAACGATGCGGTACACTCGGACACGCAATGAGAGTACTTGTCAGCGGTGCCAGCGGATTGATAGGACGCGCGGTTTCAGCTCTGTTGCGGGCGCAACGCCATCAGGTTTGCAGTCTGGTTCGCGACCCGGCAAGGGCGCGGCCGGGCGATGTCCTCTGGAATCCAGCTTCGCCCCTAATGTCCGAGAAAATTGTGGACTTCGATGCCATCGTGCATCTGGCGGGAAAACCAATAACCGCTCTCTGGACCGCAAAATCCAAAGCTGAAATTCGCAGCAGCCGCGTTGACGGAACCGCCGCAATCGCCTTGGCGGCAGCACAGGCTTTCCTGCAAAGCGGAAAACCGCGTGCTCTGATCTGCAGCTCGGCCATTGGCTATTACGGCAACCGTGGCAATGAAGAGTTGGCGGAGGAGAGCGCTTCCGGATCGGGATTTCTCGCCGAGGTATGCCGCGACTGGGAGGCCGCTACCCGAGAGGCAGAGCTGGCCGGCGTTCGAGTGACTCATATGCGCACATCGCTGGTGCTCGACAGCCAAGGCGGGGCGCTGGCCAAAATGCTGCCTGCGTTTCGCTTCGGAGTCGCGGGAAAACTTGGCAGCGGACGTCAATGGTGGAGTTGGATCAGCCTCCGCGATGCAGCTCGCGCCTTCGTCTTCGCCGTCGAGCAGGAGCGCGTTTGTGGTGCTGTGAATCTAGCCTCGCCAAACGCAGTGACGAACGCGGAATTCACGCGAACCCTGGGACGTGTCCTACATCGGCCCACCCTGCTCACAGTTCCCTCTTTTGTCCTGCGCACATTTGCCGGTGAAATGGCGGAAGAGATGCTGCTTGCCAGCCAGCACGTAGTTCCAAAACGGCTCCTGGAAGCGGGATTCTGCTTCGAAGATGAGAAGCTTGAGCCAACGCTGCGGAAACTGCTTACATAGATCCTTCAGCACAGAAAGTCTATTTGCCTGCGTAACATAGTCCTACTCTGCTCCCAAGCCAACTTCGCCGAGAACAGCTCGATATTGCCTGGTTTCCTGAATAGATGCTAGGCTATAGCGAATAAAAGGCGAACGATGTTCGCCGGAGTTTCCCGGATGGCCTCATCACGCGAAGCGCTTGCGCCACGATCGAATCCCACGCTCAACACCGTTCAACAGATTCTCGCTAGCCTGGCTGCTCACAATCATGCGGATGAAGTATTGACCTGCGTGCGCCAGATCCCCGCGCGCGAAGCAACATTCTGTCCCATGCCTGACTGGGTGAGACCCGAATTGCGTGAAGCTTACGAGGCAAAGGGAATCGCGCAGCTGTATTCGCATCAAGCTGCAACTGCCGAGCTGGTACATGGCGGCAAGAACGCCGTCGTCGTCACGCCGACCGCCTCAGGTAAGACTCTCTGCTACAACTTGCCGGTCTTGAACCAGGTGCTGGAGAACCCCGACACACGTTCCCTCTACCTGTTTCCCACCAAAGCGCTCGCGCAGGATCAACTGGCGGAATTGCACGATCTCGCCCATCGGCTCGATGACCGCTTCGGCGTGTACACCTACGATGGTGACACCCCGAGCGACGCGCGCCGAGCAATTCGCGAACGCGGGCACATAGTCCTGACCAATCCGGACATGCTGCACACTGGCATCCTTCCACATCACACAAAGTGGATGCGGCTGTTTGAGAATCTACGCTACATCGTTATCGATGAGCTGCACACGTATCGCGGAGTCTTCGGAAGCCATCTGGCGAACGTGCTGCGACGGTTGCAACGCATAGCGCTGTTTTACGGTTCCGACCCTCAGTTCATCTGCTGCACTGCCACCATCGCCAACCCTGGCGAACTGGCATCGCAGCTTACGGAGCGGAGAATCGAGGTGGTGCAGGAGAACGGCGCGCCGAGCGGCGAAAAGCTTTTTGTCTTCTACAATCCGCCGATGATCGATCGCAATCTCGGCATCCGCCGCAGCTATGTGAAGGAGGCGACCCGGCTCGCGAACGAATTGCTGGCGCGCAAACTGCAGACGATTGTCTTCGCCAACAGCCGTCTCCAGACGGAGGTAATTCTCACCTACCTGCAACACAGAAACCAGCCGAAGCCCGGCCAGATGGAACCGATTCGCGGCTATCGAGGCGGCTACCTTCCCCGCGAACGGCGCGAGATTGAACACGGGTTACGCGAGGGGCGCATCCGCGGAGTGGTGACAACGAGTGCGCTGGAGCTGGGGATCGACATTGGCTCGCTCGACGCCTGCGTGATGGCCGGCTATGCTGGCTCAATCGCATCGACCTGGCAGCGGGCCGGACGCGCCGGACGCCGCAGCGGAACATCGTGCGCCGTATTCGTTGCCTCATCCGCGCCGCTGGATCAGTTCATCGTGCAGCATCCGGATTACTTCTTTGGAAGCTCGCCCGAGCACGGGCACATTCAACCGGACAACCTTGAGATTCTGGTAAATCACCTGAAGTGCGCGGCCTTCGAGCTTCCGCTCTCGCCGGACGAGAAATTTGGCGGGGTTGATTTGCCGGATCTTTGTGAGCGGCTGGCAGAGGCGGGCTTCCTGCACAAGAGCGGCGAAAACTGGCATTGGGTCGAGGAGAGCTATCCGGCCGACACCATCAGCTTGCGTTCGGTAACCTCGGACAACTTCATCATCATTGATATCACCGGGGGAGACTCCGGCAAGCCCGAAGTAATCGGCGAAGTCGATTTCACCTCGGCTCTCACAACCGTGCACGAGAAGGCGATCTACATTCACCAGGGCCAGCAATACCACGTCGAAGGTCTCGACTTCGATCATCGCAAAGCTTATGTGAAGCGAGTAAACGTGGACTACTACACCGACGCGATCCGTTACACGCAGGTTCGTGTTTTGGAGATCGAGGAAGAGCTTGCCTCACCGGGCCCCGCGGCGCATGCGCATGGCGACGTGCTGGTTCGCTCGCAAGTTGTCGGCTTCAAGAAGATCAAATTTTTCACGAATGAAAACATTGGAGCCGGAAAGCTCGAACTGCCTGAGAACGAGATGCACACGACCTCTTTCTGGGTAACGCTGAACCACGAGCTTTTACAGTCTCTACCTTTCTCGCTCTCCGATCGCCAGAGCGGAATCTTCGGATTGCTTCACGCCCTCGCATCGGTTGCCACTTTGCTCTTGATGTGTGATCGAGGCGACCTTGGCACGGCAATCGGCGAGCGCATGGCTGGCACTGGCTCCGAAGCCGAATGGCAGGAGTTCTCTGCCTCTGCGATGGAAAAGGAATTCTTCGAGCCGAACCTTTATGTCTACGACGCCTACCCCGGCGGCATAGGCTTCAGCGAACCTCTCTTCCGGGCATATGACACTCTTCTGACTCAAACTCGCGAGTTGATCGAAGCCTGCCCTTGCGAGAACGGCTGCCCTTCGTGCGTCGGGCCTGCGGGAGAAAATAGCGAACGGACAAAGGAAGCAGCGTTGGCAATACTTGCGAAGCTTTGCTCATCGCAACTGCCAGTGGGCGGGAATTCAAATGAGCAGTAATCCTGCAGATGTGAGCCGTTCCGGCTTCGACCGTTTTTCGCGGTTGAAGGCCCTGCAACCCCGCACGCATTTGCCGAAACCGGAACCAAAAGAAGAATTCATCGAGCCGCAGCTGAGCCCAGAGAGAAGCTCGGGGGCAGGGCTGTTAACGGAACTGCTAAAGGCGACGGTATCCTGCAATCAGCATGGCGAGCACCTGTCGGTCATCACAAGCTTTGGCGGGTACGCCCCACGTACTCCCGATTCCAGTGCACTCCACCTGCTGCTGCCGAATGCTCCATCGGAAGTCGGAGACCCGAGCCAATGGCTCTTTCTCGATACAGAGACTACGGGGCTTTCCGGCGGTACGGGGACTTACCCTTTTCTGGTTGGTCTCGCGTGGTGGGAGGGTGGCGGGCTCAAGGTCGAGCAGCTATTTATGCGCGAGCACAGCGAAGAACGTTCCATGCTCGCCAGGGTCGCAGAACACCTGACGAAACGCCCGGTGCTCGTGACATTTAACGGTAAATCGTTCGACTGGCCATTGCTTGAAACCCGTTTCCGGATGACGCGAACGATCGCCCCGCCGCCTCTCCGTGCGCACCTGGATTTTCTGCACCCTGCGCGCAATCTTTGGCGACTGCGCCTTGGCTCGGTGAAACTCTCGCACTTGGAACGCCATGTGCTGGACTGGGATCGTGGAGAAGACCTGCTGTCCAGTGAGATACCTCGGATTTATCTGGACTTCGTGCGGAGTGGAATTGCTGAGCCGCTCCTGCCTGTGTTTCATCACAACCAGATGGACATGCGAGGACTTGCCGGGCTCGCCGATCGCATTCTGTCCATTTTGAGCGATGAAAAGGGGATGATCGAGGATGGAATGGAACTGTATGGCCTGTCCCGCATCTGCGAACGGCGCGGCCAGAGTGAACGCGCACGAAAAATCTATGAGCAGTCAATAGGGACGGTGTTGCCGAAGGAAACTGATCGTGCGGCACGTGCGGCACTCGCGCGTCTGGCAAAACGCGACGGAGATTTTGAGCGCGCCCGTGAACTCTGGGAAAGCTTGCTGGGTAACTCCCGCGAGGGTTACGAAGCTTACGAGCAGCTGGCGATCTACTACGAACACGAGGTTCGCAATTTCGAACAGGCGCTTGCGATAACCCGAGAGGCGCTTGCTCAGCTACGCCGCGCTCACAAGGTTGGAATGATCGCCGCATCAAGCTTTCGAAGAAACAAGCTCAATTTTGAGCATCGGCGCTCACGCCTCGAAGGTAAAGCCGAGCGCCCCCCTGACCTGTTTTCGCAATAGCTTTGCTTCTGTCCCAAGCAGTCCTACATTCCCTTGAGGGGCATCGCGTGCAGCAGCCACGTCAGCAGCGCAAGCAAGCCGCCGAAATATAACTGCACAACAGCCGATCCCTGTTCCGGAAATTCTTTGCGAAAGAGCTGCCAGAAAAAACCCGCAGCTGGCAAGAGCAGCATTCCTTCCCCGCTCCACAAAAAAAGCAAAACACTGAACACGCCCAGGCTAATACGCCCGAACTTTCCGAGCGGCTGAACTGCTCCAGCGCCGTCAAGCATCCAGACAGGGATCAGGTTCAGCAGATTGAGCCAAGCTCCCGTGTGCGCCAGCGCGGCCCAGAGAGGACGTCCAGTTTGCCAGTACAGCAGCGCGGCAACCAAGGTTGCGAGCGATCCAGCGGCGGGTCCGGCCAGCGCAACTAACGCACGCACTTCGGCGGAAACCCCCAGCGCCTGCCACTTGACGTAGGCTCCAAAGCCGGGAAGAAAAACCGGCATTTCCGCAGGAAGACCGCGCCGTTTGACTTCGACGAAATGCCCCATCTCGTGCAACAAGATCATCACGGCAAAGCCGATTCCGAACCAGGCTCCGTATACGGCCCAGTAGACTCCTAGAAACGCAGCGAAGCTGAAAAGGAATTTGAGCTTAAAGAGCGCGAAAAGAACCGTCTTGGCCTTGCCCAGGAGAAGCAAGAGCGGAGCCAGCGGGCCGAGGCGCCTGGCCCACGGTTGCGGAGGCTTGCCCTCCGGATGTATGGGCGGGCTTTCCCGTTGCAGTAACGGCTCCATGAGGTTAGTGCATCTCGCAGCAGCCACCACCACCGCAAGAGCCAACGGGCATTCCGCATGGCATTTTCGGGGCTGACGCACTGGATCGGTCTGTTCCGTGCGCGGCAAAAGTGGAGAGCTGCTGTGCGAGGTCTGTACCTTTGCAAGCGGGACACTCTGCCCGCTTTGAACCGTAGACAATGGCTTCGAATTTCTTGCCGCATCCCCTGCAGATGTACTCAAAAATTGGCATCACGACTTCCAGCGCACGGCAGCGGCGAGTCAGGCGGGGTTGGTGACCGCGTGACCAGCGGTGACCAGAGTATTTGGTCACAATGGGCAACGTCAAGACAAAAGCGTGACAGTTTTGGACACAAGCATTGCAGAAAGCTATCGCACGTTGAGGGCCAAAGCGAGGGGGAGGGGGGTGGGTGTTGGGTTTGGGGTTGGGGTTGGGGTTGCCGCTAAAAAAAAGCCAACCGGATCCGGAACCAAAAATGCGCGGGCATGAAGCAAGGGCGCGAAAAACACGGCGGGCGGGGGCCAAGCGGCCAGAGCCCCGGCCACGAAGGGGAAAGCCCACCCGCGCGGCAGCGAAGCGAGCGGCCCGGACGAAGCCGCGCAGGAGACGCGCCACGGAGACGGAAAGGCCACACAAACGGCCCGCCCGCCGTGGTTTTTGCGTCCGCAGCGCAACCCTCCACGCGCCCGCAGCGCGTGAAGGGCGGAAGCGGACAAGCGCGGGGGCATGGGCGGCGGCGTTTTGGCCGCTGGAGTGCCAGCGCGGGTTCCGCGCGGCGACACGGCAACCGCGCACCCAGCAGCCAACTTGAGGAGCCGCGCCACAGGGGAAGACGGCGGCGTAGGGAGCACGGCGGACGCTTTGGAGCACGATGCGGGACGCACAAAAAGCGCGGAGCGCTTGCGGCCCGCAGCGTGCTTGCCCGCCGAGCGGACCACAGCCGCCCACCTTGTCGCTGGCATCCTCCACGGCAACAGCTTGCCCGGCTGCGCGGGCGATTGCGGCCCGTGCCCGCGCCGTCCGGCCAAGGCACTCCAGCACGGCAAGGGAATGGGGGAAGCCCCAGCGGCGAGGGGGCAAGGGAAAGCTGTGGCCCTTGCCCCCGTTGAGCGTTCATCCATGGAGCAGGATGCTAGGGGGTGGAAAACTGTTTGGCGAGGGCAGGCCCGGTTAAGGCAATTTCCGCGAGAACAGGCCAAGTCTCGGTAACAACACGGCGACCCATGGCAATAGCCTCTGACTCGCTGTGAGCCTCCACCACTCCACCTACGTACCAATTGCACTGATCACCGAGGTAGAGCCGGAAGCGCCAGCGGCACCACAGGTGATGGACCGGGCGGGGCGGTTTACGCGGCACGGGCTTAATTTTCGGGCCGGTCATAACCATCCTTTCGAGTGTCACGCTGACGCATTGCGGCAAGCGCGAGTTGGAGGCCATACAGCAGCACATTCTTATCGGCGGCGAGCATGGAGGCGTTGAGCACCCGGCGGACCGCATCGACAATGTCGCCCGGCGTGCGGAGCGGTGGAATCATCAACTCCGAACTCACGACGGGTCACCGTGTGGAACAGGAAAGAGCGTACCGGGGGCGGGATCGTCGGAACCACCTGCGATGGCTTCCGGATCAGCCGGAATCACCGCTTCGATTGCGGCGATGGCCGCATCAATTGCACTAGCGGCGGCGATGTATTTGTTTCGAGCTTCCAGCATGGAGTGAACCAGCAGAACGGCATTAATCATGGCGACGGCCCTTTCGGTTGGGGTGGAGGTGATCGAGCAGAAAGCGGCAGGTGTTGACGGCATCGGCGCGAGCCTGCAGGAGTTGAGCGCTGAAATCAGGGCGCAGGTGCGCACCGTTCAGAGCAGAGTTAATGGCGCGAATCGTGGCCAGTTCGTCCTGCAGGGCGCGGCGAAACTCGGCGCGTTGCGATTTAGTCATTTGGTGACCTCGTGGACAGCGGCGGCGAGCTGCGCGGTGAGGCGGGCAGCCGGACGCTGAAGATAGTGCAGAGTAGAGCCAAGTGCACCGTGTCCGAGTAGCAGTTGCACGAGGCGCAAATCGCCCGTGACCTCGTACGCCTTTTCGGCCATCGTGCGGCGTAGATCATGCAGGCGCAGCCCCTTTGGGCATCCCGTGACCGCAAGGAGTTGCCGCCAGTAGAGGCTGAGCGTGGTCTCAGGCATCCGTTTGCCAAACATCAACTGGACGAGAGGCCCATCACCTTTAGGGCAGTGCTCCAAAAGCGCCTGTAAGCGCCCGGACACTGGCACACGAGCAACGGCACCGCGCTTAGTGGGGACACAGATGGTGTTTTCGACCACATGCGACCACGTGAGCTTTCGTGCCGTCCCAGAGCGCAGGGCGCAGTCATGGCAGAGCAGGATTACCAGTCGCAGCCAAGGAGGAGCCGCAGCGATGAGGTTGTCCAATTGCGCGACCGTGACCGTCACCGCCCTAGGGTGCGGCGAGGGGAGATTCGGCACCTGCGCGGGCAGTGACGGATGCACGCCATCGGCCACTAGTTGATTTAGCAGCCGCTTCAGGTACGTGGCCGCGAGCCGGCGGGTGGTTTGCGCGTATCCGCCGTCGCGGATGAGCGCGAAGGCTTCGCGGACGTGACGCGACGTGATTTGGTCGGCGGTGACGGTTGCGGCGACCGCAAAGAGGGCTTTGGCGGCGAGCTTTTCGCAGGAGTTGACGCGCCCGGCGGGCGAAGCGATGACGCGCCGCAAGATTTGCCCGACTTTCTGGCGGCGGGGTTGTTTTTTAGTTTGCCACGGAAGGCTTTGGTTTTCTGGCGTTGCTCGTGTTCGAGAGCGGCATCCCGGCTAGGGAATGGGACGCGACGGCGCTTGCCTTCGGCATCGTGATAGTCGGCGTACCAGAGGTTGCCACGTTGGTACATCTGCGGTGTCCTATCCGTCACCGCCGTGTTGATTTTAGCTGGAGAGTCGCGAGCACCAGTTTACTCAAAAATTGGCATCAAAACCTCCGACAGGCGCCAAACGATTCGGCAAAAACCGCACGATTGGCGGAACTGGTACATTCATTATAAGGGTGCATTTAGCCTACTAAACCTCAATGTCCAGCAAGGAAAACACTCCCCACCTCTCAAGCCAAACTCGCAGCGCCAATGACTTTGTTCCTCGCCGCTTCCTTCGAGGCGGCCATGTACAGACCATTGCCGGAAACTTCATGAAGCGGCTGAGCAGCCTGCCCGCGGCGGAAAAGCGGATCTTCTGGATTGAGAAGGATGTGCAGATTTTGTGCCACTGCCACTGGCAACGGCAACAGCGACTGACGCTGATGATCGTGCATGGACTGGAAGGCTCAAGCAATTCGCAATACGTGATCGGAACCAGCAGCCGTGCCTGGGCACAAGGGTGGAACGTCGTGCGCATGAACGTCCGCGGATGCGGCGGAACGGATCATCTGTCCTCGACCCTTTATCACTCGGGCCTCTCGCAAGACGTGGAAAAACTGGTAGCTGACATGATTGCAAACGACGGGTTGCAGCGCGTCGCGCTGGCGGGGTTCTCCATGGGAGGGAATCAGGTGTTGCGCGCCGTGGGCTTGTGGGGAGCGAATGCTCCGCGAGAGTTGATCGCCGCCGCCGCGGTTTCGCCCTCGTGCGACTTGGCAATTTCAGCGGACCGCATTCACGCGGCGGCATACTCGCTCTACGAGCGGTGGTTCCTCACTTCCCTGCGAAAAAGTTTTCGCCGTAAGTCCGACCTTTGGCCTGAGCAATTCGATTCGGCGCTGCTCAATAATGTGCACTCGATACGCGATTTCGATGAGCACGTGACGGCGCGCTACATGGGCTTCAACGGGGCTGAGGATTATTACGACAAGGCCAGCTCATCACGCGTCCTCGACCGTATCGCGATTCCGACGCTGGTGATTCACTCCGAAGACGACCCATTCGTCGTAATGTCGGCCGAGAGTAGACGCAAGCTGGCGGAAAATCCAAACGTGACATTTTTGCATACGAAGTACGGCGGACATTGCGCGTTCATAACGACACCAACCGACGGCAGCGACGATGGACGCTGGGCGGAACGCAAATTAATAGAATTCCTGGCGCAAGTGGAAAAATTCGGGTCAACCGCGTGGTGAGGCGTTGCTATTTTTCACCTCAACCTTAGATAAACCGCTCTGAATTCCGCGCGAAAGATCGAGAACTCGGTTAAAATAGTCTTGTCGCAATTGCAAATCACATGGGAGCGTAGCTCAGTTGGATAGAGCATCTGCCTTCTAAGCTCAAAGGCGGCTTGTGTGTTTTGAAAACGCAGGTAAACGTAACCAGATAAAGCATTTAGCGACGTTTTTTGCTTGGCCTATCTCCACATTTACCCATCTGCCTAGGGTTTTTGGAGCAAAATCGTGGCTGAGTTTGCGCAGTTTAATCAGTTTATAAAAGAGCGTACCTTCCTAAAGAACGTATCCCCCGGCACGATTATCTGGTATAAGCAATCGTTTAATTGGTTGGGAAACCCCAACCCTACGCAAGCCGATCTCACCAATTTTGTGATTAGGATGAGAGAGGCTGGGCTAAAACCTGCGTCCTGTAACAACCGTATCAGGGCTGTGAATGCTTACCTCAAATGGGCAAATTTAGGTTTAAAACTGGCCAAGATCAAAGAGCCCAAGTGTGTTTTTGAACTGTACACTGTTGACGATATCAAGAAAATAGCCAGATTTAAGCCTTTATCGGATGATCCTCAATGCTGGGCGAGGATAAGGGCACAAGTATTGGCTTTAACCTTGGCTGATACAGGGTGCCGAATCAGTGAACTGTTAACCTTGCAATGGGAAAGGGTAGACTTTGAAAACCTGCTCATAACGGTCAGAGGCAAAGGGGATAAGGAAAGGGTTATTCCGTTCTCTCATGAACTCAGGAGGTTTTTGTATCGATGGAGGCAAGAGGTTAAACATGACCTTGTGTTTGGAACCCGTTTAGGTATGATGCTGACTCCAAACAATGCCTATCGTGCGCTAGGAGCAATGCTCGATCATCTGAAAATCAAACGCCCTGCCCGAATGGTTCATGCTTTTCGGCATACCTTTGCAACGGGGTACCTTCGCCGGGGAGGCTCATCCTTACACCTACAACGGGTACTTGGGCATACCTCTCAAGCTATGACAGCTCGATACGTAAGCCTACAAACCGCCGATCTCCAAGCTGTGCACCAAAAGGTGAGTATGCTATCTGGGTTATAAGTTTTGGACAAAACAAAGGGGCACCTATCGTAAGGTGCCTTTTTGCTGAGTAGATTTTTTGCTAAAATTTCGCGGTTTTGCGTAGGTTTTTTGGCTGCGGTCAGGGTCTCAAACTTTTTAATGTGTTGAGCAACATCTAAAGCATATACAGGCTAGCAGGTCCACATTATAGGTTGTCAACCGTAGGAGTCACTGGATAGGGGTGAACTCATCCCACTCATTTCCCCCGCCTTCTGCTGGGGGTACATTCACCCGGCTCCGATCAGCAGGGGTAAACCCGCACCTAGTGTGGTGTCCCGGAAATATATAGCAATACCAGCGAAAGTCATTGTAAGCTGCTCTTATGTTGACGGGACGTCCTAAAGCCACTCTTGAACTGACTTCCGATGAAGAAACGCAGTTGAAAGGGCTCGCCAGCTCTCGTACCCTGCCGCACTCGCTGGTGTCACGCGCCAAAGTCGTACTCTGGTCGGCGCAGGGACAGACCAACACGGAAATCGCAGATCGGTTAGGCTGGACCAAGGCGACCGTGGGCAAATGGCGGTTGCGTTTTGTCGAACACCGCGTCGCGGGGCTGTATGACGAGTTGCGCCCGGGACGGCCGCGCAGCATTGACGATGAGAAGATTGCCGCCTTGCTGAAACGGACGCTGTCGCGCAAGCCGTCTGGAGGAACACACTGGAGTGTTCGCCAAGCTGCACAGGACAGTGGCATATCGAAGTCGACCGTCCATCGCGTATTTCAGACATTTGCGCTGCAGCCGCATCGAACCCGCAGTTTCAAACTGTCGACTGACCCGTTTTTCATCGAGAAGGTACGCGACATTGTGGGCTTATATCTGAATCCACCCGACCATGCGCTCGTGTTATGCGTTGACGAGAAGAGTCAGATTCAGGCATTGAATCGCACGCAACCAGTGCTGCCCATGGGATTGGGATATGTGGAAGGCATCACCCATGATTACGTTCGACATGGGACTACAACATTGTTTGCCGCGCTTGATGTCGCTACCGGCGCAGTCTTCACGGAGTGCAAGCCGCGGCACCGACATCAAGAATTCTTGTCGTTCCTCCGACGTCTGGATGACTGCATTCCCGCAGAACTCGATATCCACCTCATTGCCGATAATTACGCCACGCACAAACACCCCAAGGTGCGAACCTGGTTGGCACAGAGACCTCGCTTTCACATGCACTACACCCCGACCTACTCTTCCTGGTTGAATCAGGTGGAGCGCTGGTTCGGTCTGATAACACAACGGGCGATTCGCAGAGGTTCGTTCAGCAGCGTCAAAGATTTGGTACAGAAAATCGATAGCTTTGTTCAGTCCTACAACCGCACCCATCGGCCATTCGTCTGGACAGTGTCAAGGGCGGAGTAAAAGTAGGCCAGTAGGGCGGAGTAAAAGTGAGCCAGTAGGGTCAGCGATGGAACGGGGATTTGCGGGGGAGCAGGACTCTGGAGCGTAGCGGAAGAGGCCCCGCTCCCCCG
>Ga0183095_10099_pt1 | contig 73898 bp, 82 predicted proteins | sample BioMet4_FD_130346 | JGI IMG/M metagenome (GOLD analysis project Ga0183095, IMG submission 130346) | Microbial communities from bioreactor (seeded with sewage sludge) at LBNL, California, USA - Biofuel metagenome 4 (v2) (version 3) | ecosystem: Engineered > Bioreactor > Anaerobic > Unclassified ... | reverse complement strand
CAAGTGAAATCTATCAGGCTCATTGTGGGATGGTGGCTCAAAATTCCAATGTTACTTAAAGCATATAATAGAGAAAAACAGTTATGATTTATTAAGATTTTTAGGGTGTTTTAAGGTGGTAACTGACTCCTTTTTTGATTTTTTGAGCGTAGCGTGGGCTCACTGCCGAAGTGAACTCAGCGTTAGCGTAGCTTTTAGAGCTTTGCTTTAAAAGCGTATCAAAGATTAATGGTGCCCTATTTTGGGTCAACACGAAACGTAAAGACTTTTACTCTTTAGACGTCGAAATTGTAAATAAAAGAGAACACATCTATGAAAATTGCACTCCTTATGAGCGGCGGTATTGACTCCAGTTATTCCGCTTATCTGCTCAAAAACCAAGGGCATGAGGTCATTGGCATCTATCTCAAACTCCATGAGGATGAGAAAAAACATGCGATTAACATCGCTAACATCGAAAAAGTCAGCCATCATTTGGGCATTGAGACCCATGTATTAGACGCTAAAGCCCTTTTTAAAGAGCATGTCTATGACTACTTTGTGAGATCGTATGAGCAAGGACTCACGCCCAATCCGTGTGCCTTTTGTAACCCTAAAATGAAATTTGGGTTTGCGTTTGAAAAAGCGATGGAGATGGGATGCGACAAAATTGCCACAGGACATTACGCACGCATTGAAAACGGTCATATCAAAGAAGCATTTGATATGAGCAAAGATCAAAGCTATTTCCTCTTTGGGCTTAAAAAAGAGGTGATCGATAAGATCATTTTCCCACTAGGAAACATGCTTAAAAATGATATTAAACCTATTGCACTCAAAGAATTACCGTGGCTGGGAACATTAGAAACCTACAAAGAGTCTCAAGAAATTTGTTTTGTCACCGACACCTATATTGAAGTGTTGAAAAAACATATCAACGTCGATCAAAAGGGATTGATCAAAGATGTGAATGGCAAGGTGATTGGTGAACATAAAGGGTACATGCACTACACGATTGGCAAGCGCAAAGGCTTAACCATCAACGGAGCACACGACCCACATTTTGTCGTCAATATCGATGCGAAGACCAATACCGTGATTGCAGGAACCAAAGAAGACCTGCTTCAAACCCAAGTGGTTGCCGAAAATTTCTCGTTAAGTAACGATTTTCAAGAGGGTGAATATGCGGTTAAAGTACGCTACCGAAGTCCTAAAACCAAAGCGTATGTGAAAATTGACAATGGCAAGATCATCGCCAATCTTGAAGAGGGCGTTTTTGGACTCGCAAGCGGGCAAGCGCTCGTTGTCTACCAAGATGACCTCGTTATCGGCGGCGGTTGGATCGAAGCGTAAAAGAACTAAGAGCCGTTTTACAATGGCTCTTCTGCTTTACATGTAAGCATATGTTCTACCTCTTTAACCGCATAAACCACATAAAGATCGCACTTACAGGTTTTGCAGTTGCCCTCTTTAAATTTTTCTCCTGCATCAGGAGAACTGAGTGAAAAGCCCAAAAGTTTGGCACATTCACAGCTTCCAAAGGCTTTTTCAAAACGCTCTTTAAAGAGTTGTACATTGTGATAAAGTGGATCTTTGGGTGCACTTGCATTTGTTCGTCCTTGAAGCAGGGAAAGTGCCATAACTCCACCACTATATGCTCCACAAAGTCCACCTTCGCTGCGTGACAAACCACTTCCAAATCCTGAGGCAATGGCAGGAATCAATGGCGAATCAATGTCATGTTTTTCTGCGATGGTTTTTAAAACTGCTTCACTGCACACATACCCATTTGAAAAATACTCTAATGCTTTTTGCTCAACCGATTCATTCATCATTTTTCCCTACCCTAAGAGTGCCACAATTTCATCGACACTTAACAATTTACCACTACTAACAACTTTGCCATCAATAACCAAAGCAGGTGTAGAAGTCACTCCATAATGCATAATTTGCATGAGATCTTCTACTTTTTCGATTTGTGCAAACAGCCCTTTTTTAGCCACAGCCTCTTTTACATGTAATGTCAACGCTTGACATTTAGCACAGCCTGTTCCTAAAATTTCAATCTTCATTTTTTCTCCTTGGAAGCTTGATATTCCTCTAAAAACTCTTTTGCATTATCCCCACGTAAAAACTCAGCCACTTTTAAAAGCCCATCGTTGAGATACTTTGCGTTATACCCATTTTGCACCAAAAAAAGACGTGCAAGGTTGGATCTGTCATTATGCGGACATGCGGTGATGATAAGCTTATCTTTGGGAAGCTCATTCAAACGTTTTGGCAGTTCATTGAGCGGAATATTTTTCGCAAAATTCATATGCCACACTTCAAACTCTTCACGAAAACGGACATCCACCAAGATGGCTTTCCCCTCTTCAATCAGAACCAACATATCCGGTGTTTTGATCTTCATATTTTCACGCTCTTTATAGTCAAAATGGAGAAGATACTCCTCAAAACTTACCTTTTTGAGCTCATCTGCATGCAGCAAACCCACCATCAATAAAACAGCTATCACTACGTTTTGCATACTTTTTTCCTTACGCAACAATGACTTGATCTTTGCCAGCTTTTTTAGCTTCATAGAGTGCATTGTCCACTTTATAGACCAACCCATCTTGACTCTCCAAACTGCTAAGATGTCCTACCCCAATACTCACCGTAAGAGGTCTTTGTAAAAGACTACTCAGCACTTTGTCCTCTCGAATAGCTTGGCAAATTTTCTGTGCAATTTCAACACTCTTTTCAGAACTCACATCAACGAAAAGCAGTGCAAACTCTTCTCCACCCCAACGTGCTACCATATCGGAAGAGCGAAGCTCCACGCGTAAAATTTCAGCAACCCTCACTAAAGCCTCATCGCCCACAAGATGGCCAAAGGTGTCATTGACCTCTTTAAAATCATCAATATCAATCAACATAAGCGTGAGTGAATTGATCCCTTTTTTGTAAAGCTTGTAGAATTTTTCAAAATGTTCATTAAATTTTCTTCGATTGGCAAGTCCCGTCAGTGAATCTTCACTTGCCATTTTAACAAGCTGTTTTTGATAAATATTGATCGTATAAATAATAATGAGCGTTACCAACAAGGTCACCAAAAGCGAAATCGCTAAATTGGCATAAAATGTTTTCTTAAGCTCTTTAAGATACTCTTTTTTGTCAATTTCGACAAAAAGTTGCAATTTGAGTTTTTCAATGTACTTGGTATTTAGAAGGTACTCTCCCTCTTTATTTTTATACTCAAACTGTGTCTGTTCACCCTTATAAATAGCTTCTTTGATACTTTTTAACCCATCAATGTTGGCAATATTGCCACGTTTATTGAGGGCTTGAGAGAAAAGCGTTATCTCTCCTTTTTGATCGACAAAGTAGACGTCATATTTATATTTGGTTTTAAAGGAGCTGAGCATCTTTTCAATGTTGAGAAGCCGCACACCCACACCCGTTACACCAATCATCTCATTTTTATAGTTCATCACTTTATAATTGATAAACATGATTAAAGTATCACTTAAATTGGCATTATGATCCAGATTGATTTCATAAGGCTCTGATTGATCTTTAAAGCGAAAATACCATGCATCGGCACTGTTATCCTTATTGACAACATCAATAAGCCCTCTAGGATGGTAATAGTTTTTTGTTTTATCGGAAACTAAAAACGTTGTAAAAATATCATATTTCTGTTGGATCTCCGTAAGATAGCGAACAATGCCATCCATATCTTTTTCGCCGTCCATCAGCCAGTCTCGCAAAAAAGTATCATGAGACATCAATGAAGAGACAAGCAAAGGCTCGATCATGCGTTGCTGAATCTCGGTATAGATATTATCCACCGAAAGCGGCAACGAGGTGTTTTGCAACTGTGCTTGCGTGTCACGCACATTTTTCAGGTAATTGATGATGGAGCCCGTGATCGAGACGCCTAAAAGCAATCCCGCGATGATGAGTACAACTTTGGTTTTTAATCGCATGTAGCCTCCTAAGATGTGCGATTATAACACAAACTAGTCGAATGCTGTGTCAAAAGAAGCACCCCATAAACGCCATTTTAGGTGAAAATATTTTTTACTTATTTAAATAAATTTATACAAATTAATTAAAAGTAAAATAAAAGTTACAAATAAGTTATATACAACTGTTAGAATTCTCCGTCTTTCAAATCTTATTCAAGGATAGAAAAAATGAAATTAGCTAAATGTAGCTTGGCGGTTATCATGACAGTTGGTGCATTAACTTCACTTAATGCTGCAGATACACTTGCCGATGCTTTTAAAAATGGAAAAGTCAGCGGAGCACTTGAGGCTTGGTACTGGGATAGAGGGTATGCAGGGAACAAAAGCGAAGGTCTCTTCAATACCGGTATCAAACTTTCGTATGAGACGGATACACTCTATGGTTTTTCTTTGGGAGCAACATTCCAGTCTTCGCACTCTCCGTTTGCATCTGAAGAGGCTAAGATCGCTTATAAAGGAGATCAATACGGACCTGGTGAGGTTTTATCTGAAGCATATTTAGCGTACACCGCTGGAAAGACAACAGCTAAAATTGGTCGTCAATATATTGCAACGCCTCTTATTGCCTCAAGCCCATCACGAATGATCAAACAATCCTTTGAAGGTGCAACCCTTGTTAATAAAGATTTGCCACAAACAATGCTGTTTGCAGCCTACGTCGATAAATACCAAAATAGAACAGATACCACAGGCAGTGTTGCAGACTTTACCAATAACTTCTGGATCGCCTCGCCTCTTCCTGGTGCCACATCAGCCGTTGCTGGCAATACAAAAGCGTGGAATAGACTTGATGGTGATGCTTACAGTTTAATGGCGGTTAACCAATCTATCCCTTATCTTAAACTCACAGGTCAATGGGTAGGTATTACCGATCTTGCAGACATCTATTACGGTGAAATTGCGTTTAGTGGCAAAACGAATAGCTTTAGTTATGGTCTTTCCGGTCAATACGAAGTAACGGACTTTGACAATACGATTAATACAAACGACTCAGGCTATTACGGTCTCAAAATGAATCTTGGCGTTGGTGCATTTAATACCTATGTTGCTTACTCCGAAATTGGCGAAGACACTACGGCGATCCCTGGTGTTGGTGGTGGACCTTACGGAACGATTTATACAAGCCAAGTCTGGTACACTCCAGGTACCTTTAATGCAGGGACAAAAGCTTATGCTATCGATGCAAACTATAACTTTAAAGAGTTTGGTCTTCTAGCAGGTATCCGTTATTCTAATGTTGATATTCCTACAGGAAATGGCACTGCTTTGGCTTATGAAATAGACTACACGACGGTCTATCTCAACTACAAATTTGCAGGTGCCCTCAAAGGTCTTGCCATAGATGTAGGCTATGAGGATGGTGATTTTAGTAAAGCAAACTCTGACACCAGTGAATTTAGATTTAACGTCAACTATAACTTTTAATGAAAGGACCTACCATGTATAAAAAAATTAGTTTAGCACTTATTACAGCAACGTTTTTGATGACAGGTTGCGCAACTGCAACTCAAACATCAACCAAAATTGATTCTTCCATCAAAGCGGAAGATATGCCTTATGATGCAAGCAAAGTTGATATTGCAAGTCTTAAAGAACCTTTGCCTCGTGTCGTCAAATATCTTGAAGAAAAGAGTATTCCTTCGAGTATGCTTGTTGATTATAAGTATGTTAGAGATGCTATTGGAAATGGTACTCAAAAAGGAGCCAAGGCGCTTTTACTGGATGCACGCCCTACGAAGAGCTACCTTGTTATGCCAGGAATCCCAGCAAGCCTCAATGTTCCAGGAACTGCGCAAGATGCATTTGACTCAGCGTATCCTCAGATTGAAAAACTTCCTAAAAATCACCCTATCTTAGTTCATGGTGGCGGTTACCAATGTCTTTATGGACCTCGTTTGGTCACCTTTCTTCAAGCAAAAGGGTTTACAAATATTAAACTCTATCTAGGCTCAACACCAGAGTATATCCAACAGCCTGATGGCTATAAAGATATTACTGTGTATATGGCTAAGGGAATGTTTACGAAAAATGAAGCTGTTTTCCTTGATGCAAGACCTCTTGCGATGTTCCAAAAAGAGACGATTGTTGGTGCTCAGTACATGAATGATACAGAGTTTGAACAACTCAAAGGTCGTTTACCCGCCGATCTTAAAACACCTATTGTCACATTTTGTGCAGGACTAGAATGTGAAAAATCACACAACCTTGCGAAAGAACTCAAAAAAATGGGCTACAAAAATGTCAGCACTTTTTCAGGTGGGCTTCCTGCATGGAAAGAGTTAAAACTTCCAACCACCGGTGGAGCTAAAGTAGAAGCGCCTAAAGTTGCCGTTGCTGATAAATTCTTAGATGGTGTTAAACTAGGCTTGGATGAAGGAACAGTTGATGGAGAATGGTACAAAGCGGCCATTCTGAGTGGCAAACTTGCTTCGAATATTGCCGTCATTGATGTACGAACACCTTCTGAGTACAAAAGTGGACATCTCCCTGGCGCTCTGAATGTAGAAGCAGGGGATTTAAAAGCTGAAGCATTCTTGGCAAAACTTCCAGCGGGCAAAGTCATCGTATTTAGCTGTGCAACGGGAGGTCGTGCTATGGAAGCATGGATGAAACTTAATAAAGCAAAACTTGCGGGAAAAGCACTGTTTTTTGATGCAAATATCAAATGCAGTGCCGATGGAAAATGTGATATTAAAGTGAATGAGCCATTAGGTTAACGTATACGTAAGCCTCTTTTCAAGAGGCTTACCCTTTTTATTCTGGCTTATCCCTACAAATATGATAGCCTAAGCCTTTCTTACTTTCAATGAGATTACTCCCACACTTATCGCGAATACGTTTAATGTGCATTCTCACCGTTGTACAATTAACAAATTTTTCATCGGAGAGAATCTCAGCAATCTCTTCAACTGCACATGATCGACAAATATTTTTCACAAGATATTGAATAATCTGATTCTCTTTTGAGGTGAGCGCAATGACCAAATTGTTTTTTGAAAGCCGATATTTATTCAGATCATATACAAATTTATTTTTAAGATAAATAATATTTTCATCGGTATCAAAATGACAATGTCTTGCCGATTGAAGAATACGATATCGAAGCTCTTCTAGCTCAAAAGGTTCTTTGAGATAATCACTACAACCCGATTCATACCCAACCTTGAGATACTCAAAGTCCAAAAATTTGCTAATCAAAATAATAGGCACCCTAATCTTATTTTCTCGAATCTGTTTGGTGAGCTCCAATGCTTCAAAATAAGGCGCTTCAATCGATAAAATGACAACATCATAACTCTTTTTATAAATAGCATCAAAGACAGTTGATGCGTCTTTAAAAAGCTCAAATACACACGCAAAAGGGCTAAAATGATGTAAAATTTTTGAGGTTAAAACCGTATCGTTGAGCAGGAGCAAGATACGCATTTTTATCCTAAAAGTGTAACGATTTCATCCACACTTAAAAGCTTGCCACTACTGAGTACCTTGCCATCGACCACCAATGCAGGCGTTGATGTGACACCATACTCCATGATTTTCATAATGTCTTCAACTTTTTCAACCTGCGCAAAAATCCCTTTTTTCGCCACCGCTTCTTTTACATGTAAGATTAACGCTTGGCATTTGGAGCATCCTGTTCCTAAGACTTCGATTTTCATTTTTTCTCCTTCATTTTTTTGTACTCGTCTAAAAATTCTTTGGCATTATCACCGCGCAAAAAGTCTGCTGTTTTCAAAAGCCCATCATTGAGGTATTTGGCATTGTAGCCGTTTTGCACCAGAAAGAGGCGCGCGATGTTTGACCTGTCATTATGCGGGCAGGCTGTGATGATGAGCTTATCTTTTGGAAGCTCTCCTAAGCGTTTTGGCAATTCGTTTAGCGGAATATTGATAGCAAAATTAATGTGCCAGACCTCAAACTCTTCACGAAATCTCACATCAACTAAAATTGCCTTGCCCTCTTCGACAAGCACGAGCATATCGGGCGTTTTGATCTTCATCGTTTCGCGCTCTTTATAATCGAATTTTGAAAGATACTCCTCAAAACTCACGTTTTTCAGCTCTGCCGCATTGACTAAGCCTACCAATGCCAACACGGTAAACATCATTTTTTTCATTTTTTCTCCTATAAAATCGCGTTAAACAGATACCCAATTCCCATAATACCCACCGCGACGATGCCAAAAAAGGTCGCAATCAGCTTTACATGTAAAATGCGTTTGAGGATCATCGCTTCAGGCAGACTCAAAGCCGTGATTGCCATCATAAAGCTCAGCGCCGTACCAAGGAGCATGCCTTTAGAGGTCAAAACCTCGATCAACGGCATGACGCCCGCAGCATTGGAGTACATCGGAACACCCAGTAAAACCGCTAAAGGCACACTGTACCACGCATCGCTTCCTGCGTATTTCACGATGAATTCTGTGGGAATGTAGCCGTGAATAAACGCTCCAATACCCACACCAATCATCACATACAGATAGATTTTTTGCAAAATATCCATCGTGTACGCCCATGACTCTTTCACCCTTTTTTGCATCGTCATCTTAATCTCGACATCTTCCAAATCGCCACTCATCGGCACAACAGGAATCAGCACGTATTTTTCCATCCCAAGCTTTCCTACGATAAAACCACCAATGATAGCGACCAAAAGCCCAAATCCTATGTACAGTGCTGTGATTTTCCAGCCAAAAAGCCCAAACAAAAGGGCAATGGCAATCTCGTTGTTCATCGGACTCGAGATCAAAAAGCTAAAAGTGATGCCAAGTGGAATACGCGCTTGCATAAACCCTAAAAACAGAGGAATGGCAGAACAACTGCAAAACGGCGTGATAACGCCAAAAAGAGCCGCCAAGATATTGCCTGTAAATTCACTTTTACCTTGCAGATAAACCCTAACTTTCTCCGTGTTAAAATAGGTTCGTAAAAAACTCACCGCAAAAATGATCAGTACCAACAACATATAAATCTTGAGGGTATCATAGATAAAGAAATGAATAGCACCTCCTGCTTGAGAGGCTTTATCCATTCCAAAAATATCCGCTACTAAAATATCAACGATTCTTTCCCACCAATCAAACATGTGAGCATCCTTTATTGTAAATTAATTCTTTATGATCGGCACTCTCAAATTCCGCTTGCAACGTAACATGCGAAATCCCAAAATGCTCTTCTAATTCCTTTGCGATACGAGCGATAACACATGTCACCTCGGACAAAGGCAAATTCTCTTTAAAATCCACATGGGCTTCAAGATGAATCTCTTTGTCGTTGAGTCTCCAAAGATGGACATGGTGGAGATTTTCAACTCCCTCGAACGCTAAAACAGACTTTTCAATATCCTTTACATGTAAACCTTTTGGACTAAATTGCATCAAAATCGCCGTCGTCTCTTTGATGAGTGAAAACGAGGTGAGAATAAGATAAAGCGCAATCGCAATGGTAATAAGCGGGTCTATCCAATACGCCCCAAAATATTTCATACCCAAACCGCCAAGAAGGACAGCAACCGAGGTCATCGTGTCACTTAGAAGATGCAAGTAAGCGGCTTTCATATTGAGATTCTCTTTGGCATCTTTTTGGATAAGAAGCACACTGATAAAGTTAAAGACAATCCCCAAAAGCGCTAAATAAATCACAATATCCGAGTCAATCACATGAGGATGCCTCAACTTTGCCACACCCTCAACAATTAAATAAACACCAATGCCCGCTAACACCGCAGCATTAAACAATGCCGCGACAATCTCCACTCGTTTATACCCAAAGGTCTTCTCTTCACTACTCTCTTTGGCGGAGACTTTATTGGCCCACCACGCGATAAGCAGTGCCATAACATCTGAAAAATTATGAAGGGCATCACTTAAAAGTGCTAAAGAACCCGATACAACGCCTCCAATAACCTGAGCCGTCGTGATAAAGACGTTGAGCACAATCGTTATTAAAAGATTTTTTCCTGTTACTTCATGGTGATGATTTCCATGACTGTCGTGATCGTGATGATGTTCCATTAGAGTAAACTCCAAATCATTTTAATGCCAATCGCATACAACGAGAGAGCAATAAACTTTCGTGTCTGTTCCACACTGAGTTTAAAAATCATAATGTGATTGCCAACCACACCACCAAGGGTTGCAGCAACCGCCACAACACCTAAAAGAATCCAATCAATTTCGATAAGATAAACATAGGTCAAAAAAGCGGAAAGGGTTGAAAAAGGGATCATAAAACTAACCGTTATCGCCGTCTGTTTCGCATCGTATCCCAAATAGATGAGCAAGGGGACAATAATCGCTCCCCCGCCAATTCCCAAAAGCCCCGCTAGAAATCCGACAATGCCACCCATAAGCACCATCACCCATGCTTTCGTGTAGGTAATGGCACCTTTTTTCTTCTGCATCAGCATCATCGTAGCACTGAAAAGTAAAAAAAGTGCAAAAGAAAATTTGACATAATAGGTATCCATCTGCGTTGCGCTATACGCACCTAAAGGCGCACAGGCAACGGACATAAAGACAAACGGTAAGACCTGCTTGACATCAATGCTTTTACGCAGTACATTCATAATTGATGCACCCAGCGTTGAAGCAGTGTTGGCAAACAGACCGACCGTTTTAGCTAAATCAAATCCCACACCTAGAAAACTAAGGATAGGAATAAGTGCCACCGAAGAGCCTGTTCCTCCGATGGAAAAGAGGGTTGAGACCACCAATGTGATCCCAAAATAGAGTAGATATTCCACGCCTAAGCTTCCAAATGAAGGTCTTTGGCTTTGCCGCCTTTAAGACGTTCCATCAATGTAAGCATTCCACAGGTAAGGATTTTCGCATTGAAACCTTTGAGGGAGAGATACTGTTTGGCGATATTCGAGCGACACGATTCAGGACACGCACACACAATGATTTTATCGTTTGGTAGTTCGCTTAAACGATCAGGAAGTTCATTGAGAGGAATGTTACATGTAAAAGGAAGTCCCCACACTTTATGCTCAAAGGCGTATCTCACATCTAACAAAATAGCCTCACCTTTGTTGTACATCGCTATAAAATCATCTGCTTCCACTTTTGCACTCACAATAGCCTTCATATCGAGGCTACGAATATAACTGTCCATCTTTTCTCCTTAGAAAATAACGTTTTGCGCTTTGAGCTTTGCGATCAATTGTTCATAATTCACAGCACCGATGTGTCGATCAGACTCAGCGCCCTTAGCATCGAGGTAAATTTGTGTTGGAATCATCTGTATTCTATAATCACGCGTCGCTAGTTGGTCATTGTAAACCTCTACAAAATAGATCGCACTTTGCGGATACTCTTGCTTCGCGCGGTACAGCAATTTTCCCATCTCCACACACGAAGCACAACTGGTCGAGCCAAACTCAACGAGCATCGGTGCTTTACCAATCGCAGAAGCGATCTGCGCGTACGGCGTTGCTTCTAACATCGCTGTTGAAGCCTCTTGCGTCTTTTTCAAAGGTGACGCGATAGGCGTTTTGGATTCTACTTTTGCTTCACCACACCCGACTAAAAGAAGCGTTAATACGGCTAAAATAATCTTTTTTTTCATCTTTTTTCCTAAAATACAAGATACGTTTGGTAGAGAAAATAACAACCAATTCCCACCAAAACCACGATAAAAAAGCCATTGATAAAGCGGCTCACCCTGCTTATTTTTTGACTTGAAACCACACTTTGCGTAAAGCCAAGCGACGTTCCTGCCACCAAAAGCAACATGCCATGTCCTAGGGCAAATGCCAATACAAGAGCGTACGAATAAGCCCAACCACTCTGAGAGGCAATGGTGATGATGGCAACCAACGGCGCAGACGCACACGGTGTACTCACCAGTCCAAAAATAAGCCCGATGATGACTGCACCAAAGAGCTTGAGTCTTAAAAACTTACGTGCGACTTTGTCTTTGTCCACTATTTTGATAAACCCAAGTGCGTAGGCAACGACACTAAATGTTGCAAGAGATGCGAGAAGATACGCCCAAAAAGGAGCAAGGGAGAGCATCATGCCCATCTTGGAAACGAAAAGCATCAATAGTGAAAAACTGATGACCAAACCTAACACAAAAAGCAGTGAGTACTGATAAATAAAGACTTTTTTTTGCTTAGGGCTTAAATCGCTTGACAAACCAAGTGCACTGCCTGCTAGTAATGGCAAAGTAATGATAGAACAAGGAGCAAGCGAGGTCAAAAGGCCGATGCCAAAGGATGCAACAATCGCCCATGCCCCAAACCGAGAGGTCATTTCAATGAGCATCTGCTCTAGGTTCATGAAAGTTTTTCTTCAATAATCGGTAAAAGTTCAGCTTCAATCGCTTTACATGTAAGAATAAATGCCCCATAATCTTTACCGTCAGGATCAGAAAATCCCACATGAATTTTAGGGATAGGACGAGGAAACATCGGACAGCTCTCTTTGGCATGATCGCATACCGTGACTACCAAATCGAAGTTTACATGTAAAACCTCATCGAGTGTTTTAGAGTGATAGCTCTCTTTCCAAATACCCTCTTCTTCTAAGACTTTTTTCGCATACGCATTGACATATCCGCTTGCACGAACTCCCGCACTATACGCTTCGATGCCTTTTAAATGTGCGTTTACCAGAGCTTCTGCAATAATACTTCGGCAGCTGTTGCCCGTACATAAAATCAGTACTTTTTTCATGATTGAACCTTTACATGTAACAATAATGAAATGGTAGCATAAAATTATCTTTATATCAAGATATATTGATATGTTTAATCCCTAAAGGGTAAGATAAGAGCACGAAATCTATTGCTCTTATGCGCCTAAAAGGGAGCTATAACGGACATCTTCCATGGCTCGCCCTGCTCCTAGAATAATATTTTGTAAAGGATTATCCACAACATTGACCGCTATTTCTAACTTAGCAGAAAGATAACAATCTAACCCTAGCAGCATTGAAGAGCCACCTGTCAGTAAAATACCCTGATCGTAAATATCTTGTGCAAAGGCAGGAGGAAGTTCTGAAAGCATGCGGTGAGTCAGTGAAACCATTTTATCTACTAAAGGCATAATCGCTTGATGCACATCATGAGAACTTGCCACAAAGCGCTCGGGAAGACGTGAGACGAGATTTTTGACATTGATCTGCATTGTTACTTCTTCACGATTGATAAGATTTCCAAGCTCTTTTTTTAAATGCTCTGCATCATTGTGTGAAATGAGAATACGCTTGTTCGCTTTAAAATACTCAATAATTGCCTCATCCAGGTCATTTCCAGCAACACGGAGAGACTTTGACATTACAATCCCATTACACGAAAGAAGTGAAATATCGCTTACCCCAGCTCCAATATCCAGCACCAAAACACCTTTCGGTAATTCTATCTCTTGCATGGAGCCAAGAGCGGCAGAAAAAGGGTCTTTAATGAGCATTACTTCACGAGCACCTCCATCTTTACACGCTTCCACCACAGCACCCCGTTCCATCGAATTAAGATCGCTTGGAACACTCACAAGAATCGTTGGTTTGAAAAATCGGCTCTGAGCGATACGCGCAATGACCTCTTTAATATAAGCTTTTGCAACGGTTAAATTGGCAATTGCTCCTTTGGAAAGAGGATGCATCACTTCGATATGTTGAGGATTTTTACCCCACATTCGCCTTGAAGAAGCGCCACTATCAAAAAAAGAACTTCGTTTTGTATCGAATGAAATAGAGGTAGGCTCATCTAAAATAATTCCACGACTGGGTTGATATACAAGTGTATTATTCGTGCCAAGATCAATGGCAAAGGCATTGGAAGAACGAAGGAGAGAAAACATATTACGCCTCTTTTTTAGCTACTGATTTTTTAGCTTTTTTCTTACGACTGTAAATATTAATCGACTCAACGGCAAGAGAAAATGCCATCGCAAAATAAACATAGGCTTTTGAGATATGAAGCCCAAACCCTTCAGCAATAAGCGTCACACCAACTAAAATCAAAAAAGAGAGTGCTAAGATTTTAATGGTAGGATTAGCATCGATGAAATCAGAAATAGCCTTACTTGCGAACATCATCACTCCTACCGCAAGGACAACGGCCACAATCATAATAATAATATTGTTTGCCATGCCCACAGCCGTAATGACAGAATCAAGAGAGAAAACAATGTCCAAAACAGCAATCTGAATGAGTGTATTAAAAAAGCCACGTGAACCTTTTTTAAGCTCTTTTTCCTCTTCACCTACCTCTTCAATATCTTGATGAATTTCGGTTGTTGACTTAGCAAGGAGAAAGAGACCCCCCAGAATCAAAATGAGATCGCGTCCTGAAATAGCATAGGAAAAAAGAGTAAAAAGGGGTGTTGTCAGCTTCATAATCCAAAAGAGTGAAAGAAGGAGCATGATCCGTGTGATCATCGCAAGGCCTAGTCCAAAAACTCGACCTTTATCTCTTTGATGGGCAGGCAAACGTCCTACGAGAATAGCAATAAAAATAATATTATCAATTCCAAGAACAATTTCTAAAGCCGTTAATGTTAATAATGCCATAAGTGCTTCGGCGGTAAATAGTGATTCGAGCATAATGTACTATCCTCTTTTTTTCCTTTTATTGTACCTACTTTTGGGTATAAGTCTTCTTAGTAACCATCTTGTTAAGCAAGACAAGTTATAATACAAAACCTAGTAATAAGGAGTCTGTATGGTTTTTGGAAAGATAGACTATATCAATCTTCTTCCATTTCATGTTTTTTTAAAACGAGCCTCGCTACCCAACGCTTTTAAACGTTCATGTGAGCATCAGAAATCTGTTCCCTCCAGTATCAACCGTAAATTTAGAAAACGTGTTGTGGATGCCGCATTTATTTCCAGTATTGAAAGTAAACGCAAATCAATCACCCCTTTGCCTATTGGCATAGTGGCGCAAAAAAATGTTAAAAGTGTTATTTTAAAGAAGGGTGTTGCTAAAAGAGACCCAGCCTCTGCTACCTCCAATATGTTAGCCCGTGTTCTTGGGCTTGAAGGTGAAGTTTTCATCGGTGATCGAGCACTTAAGCTCTATCTGCAAGAGCCCGATGCGTATATTGATCTTGCTCAGATATGGCATGATAAATATCATCTGCCGTTTGTTTTTGCACGATTGTGTGTAAATGTGCGTCAAAGCTTTTATAAAAAACTCTCAGCAAAATTTGTTCAACGCCCAATCAAAATTCCAAACTATATTTTACATACCTATGCCAAAGAGCGTGGTATTGCAGCCCTTGACATCAAAGAGTATCTTAAACTTATCAGTTATTCTATTCAGAAAAAAGAACAGAAAGCACTGTTTATTTTTCTCAAAAAAGCCAAACGCCTCAAAAAGCCTTCGTCGTAAAATCCTCAAAGGAGTTGCCCGATGTCCGTGAAACGTTATATTGATAAAGTTCTTCAATCCACGATTGAGAGTACCCCTGGCCAAACTGAGTTTTACCAAGCGGTTGAGGAGGTTTTAACCTCGCTTGAACCGCTTTTACAGGCAGAATCCAAATACGATCAGTACAATATACTAGAGCGTATTGTCATTCCTGAACGTCAAATTCTCTTTCGTGTTGTCTGGATCGATGATCAAGGAAAAATCCAAACCAATATTGGTTACCGTGTACAGTTTAACTCTTCCATAGGACCCTATAAAGGCGGTCTTCGTTTTCATCCCAGTGTTAATCTTGGTATTATCAAGTTTTTAGGCTTTGAGCAGACCTTTAAAAACTCTCTGACAGGGCTTGCCATTGGTGGTGCAAAGGGTGGCAGTAATTTTGACCCTAAAGGTAAAAGTGAAGGTGAAATCATGCGCTTTTGCCAATCGTTTATGGTGGAACTCTCCAAACATATTGGAGAGACAAAAGACATCCCTGCGGGTGATATTGGTGTCGGTGGGCGTGAGATTGGCTATCTGTTTGGTGAGTATAAACGCTTAACGGGTCGTTTTGAAGGGGCATTAACGGGCAAAGGACTCAACTGGGGAGGTTCGCTCGCTCGAACAGAAGCGACAGGCTATGGTTCAGTCTATTTTGCAGAAAATATTCTCAACAAAGTGGGTGACTCCCTTAAAGGCAAAGTATGCACCGTATCAGGAGCAGGCAATGTGGCACTTTATACGATTCAAAAGCTCTATGATATGGGAGCGCTACCTGTGACATGCAGTGACTCTCGTGGGATGATCTACGATAAAAACGGCATTGATTTTAATGCACTTAAAGCCATTAAAGAGATTGCACGTAAAGATTTAAGTGAATACCTTAACGTTCATGCTGAAGCGACCTACATTCCTGTCAGTCAATATCCCGAGGGAACGAATGCTGTCTGGAGTATCCCTTGTTTTGCAGCATTTCCTAGTGCAACACAAAATGAACTCAACCTAAACGACATTCAAATTCTTTATAAAAACGGTTGTCGGCTGGTTAATGAAGGAGCGAATATGCCAAGCACCCCGCAAGCGATTGACTTCATGTTGGCTCACAAAATGTTTTACGGCCCTGCAAAGGCTGCCAATGCCGGTGGTGTTGCCACCAGTCAATTAGAGATGAGTCAAAATGCAAGCATGCAAAAATGGAGTTTTGCCGAAGTCGATAGTAAACTCAGAGGCATTATGAAAAATATTTTTGAGCTTTCCTATAAAACATCTAAAGAGTTTGGCGATGAAGGGAACTTGATGTTGGGTGCGAATATTGCAGGATTTCGAAAAGTGGCTGACTCGATGATTGATCAAGGGGCAGTATAGTAAAACGGGCTTCGCCCGTTTTACATGTAAACGTCAGAAAAGAGTTTTGATTAGCTGTTTACCGTATTAAAAACTCTATCTCCTGCATCACCAAGACCTGGAATAATGTAGCCATTTTCATTCAAGCCATCATCAATACACGTTGTAAAAACAGGTACATCAGGATGTATCTCACAAAAACGTTTAAGTCCCTCAGGTGCCGAAACCAACGCTAAAAAGCGTATATCTTTCACCCCTTTAGACTTTAAAAAGTTCACGGCATCAATCGCCGTTCCACCTGTAGCAAACATCGGATCGATAATAATCGCAATACGCTCTTTATGATCAGGTGGTAGCTTCGCATAGTAAAACTCTGCTTCAAGTGTTTTTTCATTGCGCTGAAATCCTAAAAATCCAACACTGGCATCAGGGATTAATTTAAAAATACCATCCAACATGCCAAGAGCTGCCCGAAGAATCGGACAGATCATGATTTTTGCATCTAATTTTTTAGTATTAGCCAACGCAACAGGTGTTTGGACTTTAATGTCACGAAGAGGTAAATCACGGGTTGCTTCAAATAACATCAAATGAGATATTTCATCGACTAAAAGTCGAAACTGAAATGGCTCTGTTTTTTCATCTCTCAAAATCGAAAGCTTATGCTCGATCAGAGGATGTTTGATGACATGAACGTTTTTCACTTATTTTTGCTCCGCATCAATAATGGCTTGAAGTTTTGCACGATAGGCTTTCATATCAAAATCTTTTACACGCGCAACACCATCTTTGATTGCAGCTTCTGCAACCGCGGCAGAAATCCACACAAAGACCCTTCGATCAAATGGTTTTGGGATGATGTAATTGATACCAAATTTAAGATCTTCCCCGTTATAAGCTGCTTTGACATAATCAGGCACGTCTTCTTTGGCTAATTTTGCCATCGCAACGGCTGCAGCCATTTTCATGCCTTCTGTAATTTTGGTTGCTCTCACATCAAGCGCGCCTCTAAAGATGAAAGGAAAACCTAAAACATTATTGACTTGGTTCGGGTAGTCACTTCGACCTGTTCCCATCATAACGTCATCTCTTACTGCATGAACTTCTTCAGGTAAGATTTCAGGCGTTGGGTTTGCAAGGGCGAAAATAATTGGGTATGGATTCATGGATTTAACCATCTCTTGGCTGACAACACCCGGTTTTGAAAGACCTAAAAACATATCAGCCCCTCGCATTGCATCTTCTATGGTTCTATCACTTGTTTCCAATGCAAACTCTGCTTTGTATGTGTTAAGGTCTGTTCTACCAACATGGATAACACCCTTACTATCAAGCATCACAATTTTTTTAGCACCCAAGAGTTTGTACATTTTTGCACATGCAATTCCTGCAGCACCTGCACCAGAGACGACAATTTTCATCTCTTCAATTTTTTTGCCGCTGATTTCAAGGGCATTGATAAGTCCAGCAGACGTAATCATTGCTGTTCCATGTTGATCATCGTGCATGACAGGAATATCAACACATTCTTGAAGCTTTCGCTCTATTTCAAAACAACCGGGTGCTTTAATATCTTCAAGATTGATACCACCAAATGTTGGAGAAAGCGCTTTACAAATCGCAACGATTTTATCAATGTCATGTTCATCTAATTCAATATCAAACGCATCAACATCCGCAAATTTTTTGAAAAGGACAGACTTGCCTTCCATAACGGGTTTACCTGCAACGGCACCAATATCACCAAGACCTAGAACGGCTGTTCCATCACTAATGACGGCTACAAGATTACCTTTGTTGGTATATTTGTACGCTAATTCATTATCTTTTTCAATCTCTAAACAAGGATGTGCAACGCCTGGAGTGTACGCCATTGAAAGATCTCTAGCAGTATCACAACGCGTTTTAACACTAATTTCAATTTTCCCACCAATATGATATTCTAAAGACTCTTCTTTAGTAACTTTCCCCTTATTACTCACACTAACTCCTTTTATAAGATATTAATTTTTGAATTCTCTGTATAACATTGGCATATCCAATAATTTCCAACACTTCAAAGATAGAAGGACTCACAGAATTACCTACCATGGCAATACGAATGGCTTGCGCAAGATCTTTAAGTTTTAAACCCTTTTCTTCTAAAAATCCTTTGGTAACTGTTTCAAATTCACTCGCACTATTGAGCTCTTTTGCGTCTTTTAGCGCTTCAAGATACTGCTCTAAAACAGTTAGCCCTTCGGCAGTTAAGAACTTCTCAACCGCTTTTTCATCGTAACACATTGGTGCCTCTAAAATCTGTTTTACCATAGCAGCAAACTCCACTAAGGTCTTAGCACGATCACGAAGTGCGTCAATCAGTAACTCTTTCTTTACATGTAACGTAATATCGACATCAAAAAAGCGCAATTCATCAATTAAGCGCGCATGGCTTGCTTGTTTTATATAATGCGCATTAAGCCATACCAGTTTTTCTTGGTTATAAGCCGAAGCTGATTTATTGATATTTGAAGGATCAAACAGCTCTTGCATCTGCTCAAATGAGAAAATCTCTTGATCACCATGACTCCAACCTAAACGAATCAGAAAATTGAGCAGTGCTTCTGGCAGATACCCTTCCCTCTTATACTCCATCACATCAACGGCACCATCGCGTTTAGAGAGCTTTTTACCTTGAGGATTTAAAATCATAGGAACATGGTAAAATTTGGGAATATCGAAACCAAGCGCTTGATATAAAATGATCTGTTTAGGTGTGTTGGAAAGATGGTCATCCCCACGGATAACTTCATTAACGCCCATCAGCGCGTCATCGATGACAACAACAAAGTTATAGGTTGGTGTGCCATCACTTCTAGCGATGATGAAATCATCCAACATATCGCTCGCATTAAAACTGACTTCACCTTTAACGCCATCGACAAAAGAGATCACGCCACTTGTGGGTGCTTTGATACGAATAACAGGCTCAACGCCCACTGGAGGCGTTCCCGTAAAGTCACGGTATCTCCCATCATATTTTGGGCGTTCTTTACGTGCCATTTGAGCTTCTCGAAGTGCATCAAGCTCCTCTTTGCTCATATAACATTTATACGCTTTTCCAGCATCCAAAAGCTTTTGAACATAACTTTTATAGAGATCGAAACGCTCTGATTGATAAACAATCTCACCCTCATGCGCTAAACCAACCCATTTGAATACCTCGACAATAGCATCTGCTGCTGCTTTGGAGTTTCGAGCAAGATCTGTATCTTCAATACGAAATAAAAATTTTCCATTATTTCTTTTTGCCCACAAATAACTGTAAAGAGCCGTTCTAAGCCCTCCAATATGCAGATATCCCGTAGGACTAGGGGCAAAGCGTGTCACAACCATAACTGTACCTTCATTCTTTATTTTATAAATTATGTATAAATTATGTATCATTTCGTTACGTAGTGATTAAAAAATCCACTGGAGCTGGAGAAAAAACATTTTTTTAATTTTTTTTGTCAAAAAAGATGTTATCATACGTAGCTTGTTTTGTATAATACAACACGATTATATAGCTATTTTTCTTAAAATAAAGGATTATTGATGAAGATTAAACTAAAGGTGTTAACTTTTGTAACGTTGTGTACAACCTTACTTTTTTCACCTGTAAATGCAAGTACTGTTGATGGAGTTTCTATCATTATTAATAAAGAGCCTATTACATTATTTGATGTTTTCAAGTATTCACAGCGCTTTAACATCCCCAAAAAAGAGGCATTAGATATTTTAGTAAGACAAAAGCTTGAAGAATCTGAAATCAAAAAACAAAATATCGCTGTTGACAATTTTGAAGTCGATCAATATATCGAAAACTTAGCAATTAGTAACAATATGAATCAATATGATTTCCTTAATATGATCCGTTCAAAAAATATTGAAATTTCTGAGTATAAAGAGGATCTTAAAAAGAAATTACAACGTGATAAACTCTATAAAAAAATTGTTAGTACCAAAATGCAACAAATGGGGGATAGTGACCTACAAGCTTATTATAATGAAAACCTTAATGAATTTTCACAAGCAAGTGCATTTGATGTTACAATCTACACCAGCGCTAATCAACAAAGCTTAACTGCCATTCAAAATAATCCCATGAGCGCCGTGAGTGATGTCCAGCTTCAAGAAGGAAAAATTGAAGCAGGCAAAACGGATCCAAAACTTTTAGCACTCCTCAATAAAACCGCTAAAGGTAAGTTTACTGCGATCTCTAAAAACGATTCAAATTATGTGATGTTTTTTGTGAAAGAGAAATACAATGTTCAAACCGTCTCTTTTGCGGATGCTAAAAACTATATCTACTCAAAACTTGGAGAAGGTAAAGAACAAAAAGCAATTGAAGAGTATTTTGAAAAGTTAAAATCATCTGCTAACATTCAAGTTATCAGAGCACCATAGTCAAACAAGAAGTTAAAGGTCGCCATTTTGGCGACCTTACTGTTATTTAGTAGCGTGAAAGATAGTTTGTATCAAATCTATTTTCGATAAAATCTTCATTGTCCATCATATTCAAGTGAAAATCTCTTACCGTTTTAATACCCTCTATTTGTAACTCATTCAAAGCTTCTCTCATCTTTTTAATGGCACGGTCACGTGTTTCACCCCACACAACCAACTTGCCAATCATAGAGTCATAATTAGGAGGAACGATATAGCCTTGATACGCATGAGAATCCATACGAACATTGCGTCCACCAGGAATAATATACTTTGTAATTTTACCTGGACTTGGAATAAATTTGACAGGATCTTCTGCCGTAATACGACACTCAATCGAATGCCCACGGAAAGTGAGTGCACTTTGATCAAAAAGTTTTTCACCTTCAGCCACACGAATCATCCACTCAATAATGTCGATACCGCTGACCATCTCACTGACACAATGCTCGACTTGAAGTCTGGTGTTCATTTCCATAAAATAGAAATTTTTATCGGCATCCAAAAGAAACTCAAACGTACCTGCATTTTCATATCCGATATATTTCGTTGCTTTAACGGCTACTTCATGAAGTCGTGCTCTTGTTTTGGCATCGAGTGCAATGGCTGGAGACTCTTCAATCAGTTTTTGATGACGACGTTGCATCGAACAATCACGCTCACCAATATGGACAACATTGCCAAACGAATCACCAATCACTTGTACTTCGATATGACGTGGGTTTTTAATGTATTTTTCCATGTAAAGTGTACCATCGCCAAACGCACTGAGCGCTTCACTTTCTGCGGCAAGAAACGATTTTTCCAAATCTTCCATTTTTTCAACCACACGCATACCACGTCCACCACCGCCTGCACTAGCTTTCACAATGACAGGAAGTCCGATTTGCTCAGCAAGCTTTTTGGCTTCTTCAACACTTTCAAGCACCCCTTCACTTCCAAGAATAACGGGTACTCCCGCTTTTTTCATGACATCTTTGGCTTTAGACTTATCGCTCATCAAAACCATAGAATCAACGGAAGGTCCAATAAATTTGATATTGTGGTGTTGGCAGACTTCAACAAAGGTTTGGTTCTCACTTAAAAAACCATACCCCGGAAAAATGGCATCACAGCCACTGATCTCAGCCGCACTGATGATCGCAGGAATACTTAAATAACTCTCAGATGATTTTGCACCACCAATACAAATACTCGCATCGGCATATTGAAGATAGAGCGCATCTTTATCCGCAGTGGAATAAACCGCAATCGCTTGTTTCCCCATCTCTTTGATGGTGCGTATTGCGCGAAGGGCGATCTCACCACGATTGGCAACAAGAATTTTCTCAATCTTCATTACACTTTCTCCACCGCGAAGATTGGCATATCGTATTCTACAGGCTGCCCATCTTCAACAAGGATATCTAAGACTTTACAGTCAAACTCTGCCTCAATTTCATTCATAATTTTCATTGCTTCGATAATACCAATAGGTTGACCTTTACGGATCACATCGCCTACTTTTGCAAATGGAGCCGCACCAGGAGCTGGAGATCGATAGAAAGTTCCTACCATAGGTGATTTCATACATAAGCCTACCGCTACTGGCGCTGCATTAACACTCGCCTCGCCTCCAACTTGAGCAACAGGGGCTGCTACGGGAGCAACGTTTGGAGCTTGTTGCATAACTGGAGCTGTTGCATACGTAACAGGACCATCAAAACCTTTTTGCAGTTCAATGCTAAAATCACCCTCTTTGATTTTGAGTTTTGTAATATCACTTTTATCAAAAATACGTATTAACTCTCTAATTTCATTTTTATCCATTCGGTTTCTCCTAAATATTTGCCATTTTTTGGCATAACATAAAATGTGTTATAATACCATACTAAATATATACGATCACTTAAGGGAAATTATGGGTTTAAAAGCAGACAGTTGGATACGAGAAAAATCGCTGGGAGAGCGTATGATAGAGCCTTTTTGCGACGGTCAAGTGGGCAAAGATGTGGTCAGTTATGGCGTCAGTAGTTATGGGTATGACATTCGCGTAGGACGTGAATTTAAGATTTTTACTAATGTAAACTCCACCGTAGTTGACCCCAAAGAATTTGACGATAAAAATGTCATTGATTTCGTAGGTGACATCTGCATTGTTCCACCTAACTCTTTTGCCTTGGCACGCACCGTGGAATACTTTAGAATTCCTAAAAACGTCCTTGCCATTTGTCTAGGGAAAAGTACGTATGCACGTTGTGGTATCATCGTCAATGTCACGCCCTTTGAGCCAGAATTTGAAGGGCACATTACGATTGAAATTTCCAATACAACACCACTCCCCGCCAAAATTTATGCCAATGAAGGCATCGCGCAAGTGCTCTTTTTAGAGGGAGATACACCATGCGAGACAACGTACAAAGACAAACACGGTAAATACCAAGGACAGACCGGTATTACCTTGCCACGTATTTTAAAATAAGCAATTATGGCTTTACATGTAAAAGCTTTAGAGCAGCATAACACACATGAGTTTGATGGCTTTTATGCCATCTACTCGACCGCTTTCCCCCTTTCAGAACAAAAATCTTGCGACGCACTTTTAGCGATGCAACATGCCTCTTTTTACACGATCTATCTAGCATATAATGACGAAAAAATTGTAGGATTTTGCATTATGTATCATCCGCACCATGAAGATTTTTTTCTGCTGGAATATATGGCGATTGATGAAACGCAAAGAGGTATTGGGCTTGGCTCAACGCTTTTAAAAAGGAGCATTGATCAACTATTTCAAACACATGGTATACGTGCGCTTCTGATTGAAATTGACTCACCCGAGAAGAGCTCATCGGAGCAAGCAATTCGCGAAAAACGAGAACTCTTTTACCGTCGTTTGGGTGCATTGAAAATTGACTCCTTTGATTACATTTTGGCACTGCAGAGTAATGAAGAGCCTCCACCTATGGAGCTTTTAGTGTATCATCCTAGCATGAGAGAAGTCTCAAAAGCCACCTTACAAGTATGGATTGAAAAACTCTATGTGGATGTTTATGGATGCACAAAAGATGACCCACGCATTGCTCAAATGCTTGAGCTTGTACCACCGATTTTAAACCTCATTTAAAAGGATTGTTGATGGAAATTTTTTTAAGCGATGAATATGAAACTCTCTGGACTGCCATTAGTGCTATCATGAGTATTTTAGCTACGATGATGGCTATCTTTGCACTGATTTATTCGATACGGATGTACCGTAAAACGATGCAAATCGTTCACTACGGAGAGATCGACAAAATGTACTTTGAAATCCTCAAAGAAGCCCTCAATAAGCCTTTTCTGCTGAGACAAGACCGTGAACGCACTTTAGATGAAGAGATTCAATACAACACCTACGCTTTCATCGTCTGGAACTTTTTAGAGTCCATTTACGATCGTTGCATGCTAGATCACGCTTTGCAAAAAACATGGTTTCCCATCATCGAAGCCGAGCGTAAAATTCACCTTCCGTGGATTCAAGAAGATGAAAACAGAGCCAAATTTAAAGCAGAATTTTTGTGTTTTATTGAAAAAGGGACGTTTGAAGTAGCCGTATAAAATTTTCTTCTCAGATCGATTTTATACTTTAATCTAGCAAAAAAGGAAGGAAGTCATCATGTTCAACCTCTACAAACCGATGCTATCTCTTATAGTTGCATCAACGTTATCTATGGCACAAGAAGCATCGGGAGATATCATACAACAGACGCTTTTGTCTGTACTTCAGCTCAATAATGAAAAATTCTTCTGTCCCGCAAAAGGATCTACCGCCGAAGCTATTCATCAAGAAGTAGAAAGCTATTTAAAGATGCAAGGTCGGCAAAATTTTTCGATGAACGATGTTGCAAAAACACTATACACCCTCTATCCATGCCCTTTTTCGCCCTACCGTAGTGAAGTTAGACTTGCAAAAGCAAAGGAAATTGAGGGTGTTTGGCTCTCACCTGAAACGTCACAAAAACTTAGATTTGGCCCAAAATCACCTATGTGGTCAAAATTAGCGGCAAGCCCTATTAAATGTGAAGCGGTTGCTTACTATCCAGAAGGTGAAGCTAGGAATGCACAGATTATGGGTAATGCACAATGCCCTTTTCATGCAGCGAAAGATATGGATATATCTCGTAAAAATCCCATGGTTGTTTCATGGAGTATGATTGAAAATGGAAAAATAAAAATATCAAGAACCGATGTACCTGAACATATTGAAGAGTGGGAAATTTTTATCGTCGAAAAACCATTTGAAGTTGCAAACGTTACATTTAAAGAAGGTAATCTTCTCGCCTATCTTAGACGAGAACGAGGTAATGATTTTAATGCAGCTACCATATTTAGGCATCTTCAAAAGTTACCATAACTTTTACACACGTTGCAATATACTCATGAAGAGAATCCCTTGGCGTATTGCAACGTTTAAACTTATTTCTCCACCCTCAACAACAACCCATTCAAATAAAACGATGCAGAAGCATTAATAAGGCAAGGGTGGTCGCTGTCTTGTTGCATTTGCTCTAATAAGATATATTGCACTTTCAGATCGTGGGAGACTTCCATGGCGATGTCTAAAAGCTCTTTTTTGCCGACATGAAAGGAGCATGAAAACAGCGCGATTAAGCCACCATCTTTTACCGCTTTGGTAGACTCCATCAAAAGGTGTTTAAAACCTCTTTTTGCGCCAGCAGCTTGTTCTTTGGTTTTGGCGAAAGAGGGTGGGTCAAGCACGATGAGATCAAAACTATTTTTATACTTTTTCTCTTTCATAAATGCAAACGCATCGGCGGTGTAGGCTTCGTAGTTTTCCATTGCATTGGCGTGCAAATTGGCTTTAGTTTGCTCTATGGCAGATTCTGAGATGTCCACAAAGACGGCATTTTTAGCGCCCTTGGAGAGTGCATAGATGCCAAAACCACCGGCATTGCAACACACATCAAGTACCGTGTCGCCTTCTTTAATGTAGCTCGCACAAATGGCTCTGTTTTTGCGTTGATCAAGGTAAAAACCTGTCTTTTGGGCATCTTCGATGTCGACTAAAAAATTAAGCCCATTTTCGTTGAGTGTAAATTCTTTGGAAGGTGTGCCAAAAAGTGTGCCATTTTTACTCTCCAACCCTTCGATTTCACGTGAGTGCTCATCGGATTTTTCAACGATCCACGAAGGATTTACGAGCTGTTTAAGCGTGCTTAAAATAAGCTCACGAAACATTTCCATTCCTGCGGTGTTGATCTGAATGGAGAGTGTGTCGCCGTATTTATCCACAATAAGCCCTGGCAAGAAGTCTGCTTCGGAGTGGATGAGACGTACAGCATTCGTTTGAGATAGAAGTGCTTCACGTTTTGCAATGGCTCTTTTGATGCGATTGTGGAAAAACTTTTTGCCGATCTCCTCTTTACCAAAGCTAAGGACGCGCGCGAAAATCGCACATTTTGGATTGACATAGGCAGTTCCTAAAAAGCCATCTTTTTTGGAAAAGAGCGCGACGACTTCACCGCTTTGAAATTCCTCTAAAGAAGAGTCAATTTCGTTGGCATAAACCCATGGGGTAAAGCGTCTTAGTTTGGGAACGACGGAGTGTTTGATATAGACTTTATTCAATGATTTTTCCTAATATAGTTTGTAGCTCTTTCTCAAAGGCAGGGTGTTCAAATACGTTATTATGTGTTGTATGGCTCAAGATTACATGCAAAGGACGACTCGGCATCACTTCTAAGAGTTTTTCGAGATGATAATGAGGAATGACTGTGTCATTTTCGACTTCCATAACCGCGATTTTTGACTTGACCAAAGGAAGGTACTCCACCGTTTCAAATTTATTTTTAAGCATCAGATCAATCGGGAAGAAAGGGTACTTAATTTTGGCGATAGAGAGAATTGAATCATAAGGACTAATCAGCACCAACCCATCTACAACCCTTTGCGAAGCAAGATAGGTTGCAACGCCCGTTCCTAAGCTTCGCCCAATCAACACCACTTTACGCCCTTTTGCGTACGTATCGTAAATCTTGAGCGCATCTTCAAACAAGGCTTGCTCACTTGGTGTTCCTGTACTTTCGCCATAGCCTCGATAATTAAAAGCGATGATGTCGTAACCTTGAATATCCTTTACATGTAAAAGAAATTGGGTAGCATCATCCGCATTACCCCCAAAGTAAAGAATCACCCCCGCATCACTCTGTGCATCGTGTCGCAATACTCCTTCTAAGTCAACACCCTCTTTGACATGTAAAGAAAGAGCCTCAATCGTTTCACCACTCACTTTGGCTTGCTTTGCAATCGCCTTAATATTGAACACTTGCGCATCTTGGGTAAAATAGAGATACCCCATCGCCACCAAATAGAGCCCAACAATTCCAAGTAAGAGTTTTTTCATACATCTTCCTTCTTCAAAAATACGGTGAAATCACCTTCCATATAGTCCTCGTACATTTCAACATCGTAAGCAAACGCACTCGTATATGCTTCAATCTCATGAGGTAAAAAATAGTTAAAATGCCCTTGCTTCTCTTCACCCTTAAGCAGATTGAACACGAAACCTTTTTTAGAAGCTTCATAACAACGGCGAATAAATAAGAACGTCTCAAAACGGTTTAAAATATTCATCGACCCACTGGCGATATAAAAGTCCGCCAATTCAAGCTCGTCGTTTAAAATATCTTTATGAACAAAATGCTGTTTAGTCCGTTTATGCGCCACAAAAATGGCCTCTTGAAGCGTATCATACCCAATATATTTGCGAGGTAAAGAGCCTTTTTGCTGTAGAAAAATATAAAGATCGCCAAAACCACATCCTGCATCGACAATCTTACTCGAAGGCAAGTGTGCTTCCAAAAGTGTATGAATCACTTCAAAACGCGTGTGTTGCGACTGTTTTGAATTCCAATTCAACCCTCGAGCCGTGCAACCATACCGTTTGATAGCATTTTCATAAAAAGTTTGATTATTGATACGTGGCATGAAAGAAGGCTAAAAAAAGAGCGACACTTAAACTAAAAGTGCCGCAATATTTTGTTGCATCATACTGTTTTGATGAATTTGAGTTAAAACCGAACTGGTCAGCTTGATTTGATCGCTGTTAAGCTCTGCAATCTTTTGATCGAGTGGTTTTTCTGAAATCTGGGAATTTGCGCTATTTAAGTTCATCATAGCATTCAGCGAGTTGTTAATACTACTGCTTGCGCTGTTGATCTGAGAACTGATGGTAGACGAAAGAGCGCTCATATTGTCTCTAAAACTTGCGATGCCTGCTTGATCACTAATTTTGAGATCACTTAAGCCTGAAACATCGAGTCCATAGTTGCTACTGAGAAGATTTTGACCATTGTACGTTGTTTGGTTTGCAATATCTTGCATGGCAGTGCTAACGTCTGTAAACTCTTTTTGCAAACTTGCTTTTTGTTCACTTCCAAGCGTAGCGTTGTTATAACGAACGGAGAGGTCATTTAATTTATCGGTTCCAGCTTGAATTGCCTGCACAGAAGCGTCAGCAATTTGGTACATACTGACCGTTTCATTCGAATTTTGCACCCCTTGGCTTAAGGCTGCCATCTGAGAAGCCAATGTATGAGAAACAACCAAAGTAGCGCCATCGGTGCCATTGATCTCTTTAGTCGCATTGATTTTTTCTAACATCATATCGGTTTGGGATTTATTTTGAGTGATTAAATTGAGTACTTGCGTATTGGAACTACTGGAAACGTTCATCAGATGCTCCTTCTTTAAAGATACATTCATTATACTACTCCTATTATACGAATGTCAAATTAAGAAACGGTACTAAAATTGCTTTTGAGAAGCAAAGCATGCCCCAGTGGTAAACATCGTCAATTTATGATATAACGACTTCAATCAAAAAGGGTTATCGTGTTTACAAAAAGCATCTTAAAGTGTTAAATAAAATAGTTTTAAATGAGATCGAAAAAGTCGTAAGCACTTATGATCAAAAATTGCGAGATTATCTTTCCAAGTAGCGGTGATCATGTCATTTTAGAAACATAGCTAAGACCGCTTAAAAGCAGCCTTAGTAGAGATGTGATTAAACTACTAAAGTAGTTTAATCACGTTTTCGCAGAAACAACCTCAAATTATTGTAATAATTTGAGAACGTTTTGTTGAACTGCATTTGCTTGACTCATCGCATAACTTCCTGACTGTGCAAGAATGTTATATTTAGAAAAGCTTGCAGACTCAGCAGCAAAGTCAACATCACGGATGTTAGATTCAGCCGCTTTAACGTTTACTTGTGTTACAGAGATGTTGTTAATCGTACTTACAATTTGATTTTGAACAGAACCAAGACCAGAACGAATTGTATCTAGGTTAGTTATCGCTGCACTGACAGTATCTATGGCTTCCATTGCGCCTTTAAGTGTTGTCACATCGATATCTGCCAAAGTACTATTAGTAGTTTCGCCCATTTTTAGCGTTCCACTTTTACCATCATTTGCCTTAAGAATTGACGCAGCAGCAAGAGTTGAACCTTTTAAAAGTGTCATATCCTGTGATAATGTTATATCGGCAAGCGTCGTGATGTCATTCTTCAATACAGTACCAGCTTGAAAAACAACACCCGTTTGAGCAGCTGTCGTATCTTGGTTAAGTATTGTTCCTGCTTTTAAAATGCTTCCACTTTTCAAAGTACTGCCTGAAGAAACACTCATGTCAGAACCTAGTACGACAGCTGCAGTTGTTACCGTTGAACCACCTATGGTACTTCCTGCTGCTAATGTACTCAATGTTGCAATTGTTGATCCAGTTTTTAACGCCATATCATCACTGACATTGACAGCTGCAGTTGTTGTTGTATCCGCACCCACTGTACTTCCAGATTTCAATATAGTACTAGCAGCCGTTGAACTACCTGCTTTGATGGTCATACCTTTATCAAGAATAGTATCAGCTGAGCTAGTAAGGTCGAATGATATTTTTGAGCCAGTATTATAAATACTACCTGCCGCCATTACTGTATTTTGGGTAGCCCCACCAGCAGCATATTTTAAAGTCATATCTGCTGCAAGTATTAAGTCTGAAGTTGTCGTTACTTGTGTAGTTAAAACATCACCAACATTAAAAACATCACTAGCAGTACTAAATGCTGTAGTAACTACCGTACCGGCAGCCAATGTTGTTCCTAACTTTAAGGTACTACCAGCGGTAACTAACATATCACTATTAAGCGTATCTGGACCAGCACTAGTAAATTTACCACCTAATGTAGTACCATCTTTTAGTACAGCTCCGCTAATAATTGTTGAACCTGCGGTTGCTATTGCATCTACATTGTAGTTTGCAACAGCAGCAATAGTTGTGTCACCACCTACGCTACTTCCTTGTGCTAGAATAGAACCCGATGCCAATGTTGAACCAGCACCAACAATAGAATCTTGAGTTGTTACAACAGCACCCGTTATATTGATATCTGCGCTTACAGCACCAACACTTTTATTGGTAATTTGGAAGTCTGCTGCACCATTTTGTACAAGGTCAAGATGTCCAATGGTACTCATAGCAGAATTGCTAGCATTTAATACCGATTCACCCTCTCCTGTTACGCTAATAGCACGGCCATCGGTTGAAGTTAGCGTAATTTTTCCATTTTCTATACTTGCTGAAACACCTGTTTGTGTTGATTTAGTATTAATTGCATTCAGCAATGCACCATTGTTATCATTGTCAGAAACAATAATAGAACCAATGTTAACACCATTGATAGCAAAATCAGTTCCCGTAGTACCTGCTTTTATCGCACCTGTAGTCGATGAAACAACAGCATTAGCACTAATTCCAGTCTCGCCAGTGTAACGGTTGATCTCATCAGCCAATGCACCTAACCCATTATCTACGTTATTGTTTGATAAAATATCAAGACTTTTGAGTTGAATACTTTTGCCTGTTGAGCTACTTGTAATATCTAAAGCGACAGAACCACCACTAGGGTTAGTTATTTCAAGTGTGCTTCTTGAAGTATGTCCTATTTGATTTGTTGCAGTAGATCCTATAGAAACCTTAACGGTTTCATTTGCATTTGCTCCCATCTGGAACTCTTTGTTGCTAAATGCACCGGAGAGAAGTTTTTGACCATTGAAAGACGTAGTCTTCGCAATTGTATTAAGCTCTTCCATTAACTTGACAATATCTTTTTGAATTGCAAGACGAGAAGAGGTGTTTTGACCATCAGATGCTGCTTGTACAGATTTCGTCTTGATAGTATCAAGAATGTTTGAGTACTCACTAAGCGCACCATCGGCAGTTTGGATCAAACCGATCGCATCGTTACCATTAGAGACAGCTTGACCAAGAGAACTTGCTTGCGCACGAAGTGAGTTTGCAATTGCAAGACCAGAAGCATCATCTGCTGCTTTGTTGATACGAAGACCTGAAGACAATTTGGCAAGTGAACTGTCCAAATTTCTGTTGTTGACTGCAGCACTTGTTTGTGCAGTAAGTGATGCAATGTTCGTGTTGATACGGAAACCCATGATAAATCCTTTTATCTTTTTGTATTTCGCAGGCATCCTTGCCTTTGATAGAAACAAGATCGGAGTCTCAAAAAAAAACTTTAATCCAAGAGGCTATTTTTAAAAAGATTCTTTTTTAGATAGAATACTCAAAAATGTTTACATGTAAAGATGGAAAATAAGTGAAAAATCTCATTATTGTCGAATCCCCGACTAAAGCAAAAACGATTAAGAATTTTTTAGGTAAAGACTATACAGTTGTCGCTTCTAAAGGACATATCCGCGATCTTCCCAAAAGCAGTTTTGGTATTAAGATCGACAACCAAACTTTTGTTCCAGAGTACCGCATCCCCAAAGATCATGCCGCTGTCGTTAAAGAGATCAAAGATCTTGCCAAAGTTGCAGATCAAGTCTATATCGCGACCGATGAGGACCGTGAGGGGGAAGCCATTGGTTTTCATATTGCCACAGCTATTGGAAAAGACCCACAATCACTCCCGCGTATTGTGTTTCATGAAATTACCAAAAATGCGATTACGCATGCTTTAGAAAATCCAAGAGTTTTAGATGCGAGTAGCATTAATGCGCAACAAGCCAGACGCTTGCTCGACCGCATTGTGGGCTATAAACTCTCTCCACTGCTCTCTTCCAAGATCCAAAAAGGGCTCAGTGCCGGACGCGTTCAATCCTCCACACTTAAAATCGTTGTAGATCGCGAAAAAGAGATAAGAGCATTTAAAGAAGAAGAGTTCTGGAGCATCGACGCACTGTTTAATAAAACGATTGAATCCTCTTTAGTAGAGTTTGAAGGGGGCAAAATCGAAAAGATGACAATTTCCAATAGTGAACGTGCCCATACTATTAAAGATAAGCTTTTGAAGGAAACGTTTAAAGTGGCTCTTTTGGAGAAGAAAGAACGTGAAAGCTCTCCAAGCCCCGCTTTTATGACGTCAACGCTTCAGCAAAGTGCTTCAAGTGCTTTGGGCTATTCGCCTAAAAAAACAATGATGGTTGCACAAACCCTCTATGAAGGTGTTAAAACGCATCAAGGGGTTATGGGTGTTATTACGTACATGAGAACGGACTCCTTAAATATTTCCAAAGAAGCCATCGAAGCAGCTCGCGATCAAATCAAAAAAAACTATGGCGATGCATATTTGCCTGAAAAGCAACGCTTTTATGCGAATAAATCTAAAAGTGCTCAAGAAGCGCACGAAGCAATTCGTCCTACTATCTTAGAGTTTACGCCCCACATTGCCAAAGAGTTTCTCAAACCAGATGAGCTCAAACTCTATACATTGATTTACAACCGTTTTTTAGCATCTCAAATGAACAACGCACGTTTTGAATCGCAAACGCTTATGTTTGAAAGTGACAGTGGCAAGTTTAAAGCTAGCGGACGTAAGCTTCTTTTCGATGGTTTTTATAAAGTCTATGGCGACAATGACAAAGATAAACTCTTACCAGATCTAACATTAGGGCAAGAGGTAAAACTTACTAAAATTGACGCAAACCAACACTTTACAGAACCACCATCACGCTATTCAGAAGCTAGCCTCATTAAAAAATTGGAAAGTTTAGGTATTGGTCGTCCATCAACGTATGCACCAACGATTTCGGTATTAACAGCGCGTGATTATATTACCATTGAGAAAAAGCAACTTATTCCAAGTGAAATAGCGTTTAGCGTCACTGAACTTTTAGAAAAACACTTTCCTCAAATTGTCGATTCATCTTTTACCTCTACGATGGAAGAGACACTGGATTTAATTGCGGAAGATAAAGAAAACTGGCAAACAACGTTATGGAATTTTTACGAACCCTTTGAGAAACAAGTGAGTGAGGGAAAAACCAATATCGAGAGTCAGAAAGTTATTGTCTTTACAGGCGAAATGTGCCCAGACTGTGGTAAAGAGCTTGTTAGACGCAAAGGTCGCTTTGGTGAATTTATTGCATGTAGTACCTATCCTACCTGCAAATACACTCAAAATATTAAAAAAATGAGCGATGTAGCGCCAAAAGAGCAGATTACCTTAACGGTTCCATGTCCTGAATGTGGTGGTTCTATTATTGAGCGAAGTTCACGCAGAGGAAAATTCTTTGGTTGCGGGAACTACCCGAAATGTAAATTTATTTCTAATCATGAACCAACCGATAAAAAATGCCCAGAGTGTGGTTATATTATGTCAAAAAGAGAACTTCGTAAAAAAGAGATTTTTGAATGCATCAAATGTAAACACAAAGAGGAAGCTTAAGATGCTCCTCTTGATTTCTCTCTTCTAAATTATATCAATCATAAGGAATACTCACTAATGAAAAAATCAATTTTTTTATGTGCTATATCAAATATCTCTAGTGGAAGCTGTGCTGAAGATTGTGGATTTTGCACACAAAGCGCTCGTCACCATATTGATATAGCGCGTTACAAATATAAACCAGTCGAACAAATTGTTTTTGAGGCAAAAAATGCTGTAAACAATGGTGCTATTGGATTTTGTCTTGTTACATCTGGACTTGGACTTGATGATAAGAAACTCGCTTTCGTTTGCGAAGCAGCGCGCGCCGTTAAAGCAGAACTTCCTGATTTGAATTTGATCGCTTGCAATGGAATTGCGACTGTTGAGCAACTCAAAATGCTCAAAGATGCGGGCATCAACTCATACAATCACAACCTAGAAAGCTCTGAAACTTTTTATACTAAGATTTGTACCACTCATTCTTGGGAAAGTCGTTACCAAACCTGTATGAATGTTAAAGAAGTAGGCCTTTCTTTATGTAGTGGTGGTATTTTTGGACTTGGCGAGAACCACGAAGATCGAACTGCCTTTATACAAAGTGTTAAGTCATTGAGTCCAGATACAATGCCTCTTAATTTTTACATTCAAAATCCAGCACTGCCACTGAAAGCTGCACCTTTAAGTGAAAAGGAAGCATTAGAAATTATTACTGAAGTAAGAACGGCTCTCCCAAATACGCGACTGATGGTAGCGGGGGGACGTGAAACAACATTTAAAAGCAAAGAATGCGATATATTTGCAGCAGGTGCCGATGCTATCGTCATCGGAGACTATCTAACCACCAAGGGTGAGCTCCCAGCAAGTGATCGTGAGATGATCGAACGCTTGGGCTATGAGATTGCCACAACATGTCATGCGTAGCAGATTTACTGCTACGCTCTACCTAAAACTTTCAAACTAACTTTTATACTATTCTTCTCTCTAATATAATAATGCTTACAATTTATTAAGCAGGCAAAACAAAATTTGATATAATATTTTATTACTTAATAAAGGATGCGTATGAGTAAAGAATCAGTTACCCTTATCGACAATCGTACGGGCACAGAGTATGAATTTCCGATCCTTAAGTCAACACTAGGACCTGATGTTGTTGATATTTCAACATTCTATGGTAACACAGGTATGTTTACCTTAGATCGTGGTTTTACCTCCACAGCAAGCTGTAGGTCACGTATTACATATATTGATGGTGATCTTGGAAAATTGATGTATCGTGGTTATGATATTGCATATCTTGCAACCAAAAAATCATTCTTAGATACTGCTTTTTTACTCTTGCACAAAGAGCTCCCTACAAAAGATGAATATAAAAACTTTTTAATGGAGCTCAAAAAGCGTTCCTTTATTCATGAAAGTATGCGTAAACTTTTTGATGCCTTTCCTGATAATGCACACCCAATGGCAATTCTATCGGCAGCTGTTTCAGCACTCTCAACCTTTTACTTTGATCACCTAGATATGGATTCACCGGAAGAAGCAAAAGAGATGGCGCACCGCATTGTTGCTAAAATTCCAACAATTGCTGCCTTTTCATATCGTTATTCTCAAGGCTTACCCATCATCTATCCTGATTTAGATAAAGGGTTCACAGAAAACTTTCTCTATATGATTAGAGGGTATCCTCATCATCATATTGACCTTAAACCAATCGAAGTCAAGGCGCTTGACACCATCTTTACACTCCATGCAGACCATGAACAAAATGCCTCTACCACTGCCGTTCGCGTTGTTGCATCTACCCATGCACACCCTTATGCGGCTATTTCTGCAGGTATTGGTGCTTTATGGGGACGAGCACATGGTGGAGCCAATGAATCGGTTATTCGTCAACTTGAACTTATTGGGAATGTGGATAATGTGGATAAATATATTGCCAAAGCAAAAGATCCTAATGATCCATTTAGATTGATGGGCTTTGGACATAGAGTTTATAAAAATTTTGATCCACGTGCAACAATTTTAAAAAATCTTCAAAAGCAGTTGGTCAATGAGCTTTCGATTGATAGTGAATTGATGGAAGTTGCCCATCGTATTGAAGAGATTGCTTTAAATGATGAATACTTTATTAAACGTAAACTCTACCCAAATATTGACTTTTACTCAGGACTTATCTTGCAAGCACTTAAAATTCCAAAAGAGATGTTTGCGGTTATCTTTGTTATTGGTAGAACACCGGGTTGGATTTCACAATGGCTTGAGCTTAAAGAGCAGCCTGATATGAAAATTGCGCGTCCACGTCAACATTACCTTGGACCACTTGAGCGTACACCTAAATACGAGATATAACACTCTTTACATGTAAGGATTTTCCCTTACATGTAAAGCCTCGTTTTACTTCAACTTAATAATATATCCACCCTTAAAAGCTTCTATATCATAACGGTAATGACCATCCAACAAAATAGCAATCCTATAAAAATTATCATGATCACCAAGGGTTGCTGAAACAAAAGGAACTTTTTTAAAATCCAATGTTCTCGTAGCATAAGAATTAACTTTTTTGAAATCAACAACCACTTTATAGGGATCTGCTATCAAAAAATCGCGCACTTTAGTATCTTTAGTAAAAATAGTAATCTCATTCTGATTGATATAAAAAGAGAGGTCATCTATCAATTTAAATGTATTCCCCTCCACATTTGTATTCGGGGTAACGAGACTTGCAATTTTTTCCGCTTTAGGGGCAGGTAGTTTTTTTTCAGCACTTTTTTTAGAGTCAGAAACATTCACAGGAAGCGCAATGGGTGAGGAGGCATTAGTATCAGCCTTTGCATTGCTTAAGATAAGAGGGAGATGCCAATCAATATTTTTTTCAATCCCAACAACTTCTTCGCTAATAGATCCATCTAAGTTTTGGAAAGTAACAGAAGCACTTTTTAAAATCCGCGCACTACTGGGAAGGGTTAAACTAGCATTGACAAAATCTGTTCGCTCCTCTTTAATCTGTGTTGTTTGTCCAACATCTTGAGGAGACATATTTGTCTCAAAAGGATTTTCTCTCGCCTCTAGTATCACTGCAAGAGATAGAAAAAACCAAAGAATCTTCTGCATATGTTCTCCTTAATTTATCTATCAGGGTCCAACTGCCGTAACTCAAAATACTCTTTTTGCAATACAGCATTCTCTTCTTTGAGATTTTTTATTTTTACAGTTAAGGTGTCTTTATCAGCTTGAAGATTTAAAAGCACGTCGAGTGAACTTTTACCAAAGAGAACATCACCAATATACAGACCAAATCCTACAACAAGAACAACTAAAGATAAAACCTTAAGATAAAAGAGAGCAGAGCTTCCACTCTCTTCGGTTTCTTCTTCAAATTCGTCTAAAACTTCACTCATTTAATAAAGAGCTGTTTCCCTATGTACTCGCCAAATTCTAACTCTTTATCAATTTCTAATAAGCGGTTGTACTTAGCGGTTCGCTCACCTCTGGCAGTTGCACCTGTTTTGATTTCACCTGTATTCAGAGCTACCGCAAAATCAGCAATAAAGGCATCTTCACTTTCACCACTTCGATGGCTCATAACACATTTATAATTATTGCGTTGAGCTAAGCGTACTGTCTGCATTGTCTCTGTCACAGTACCAATTTGATTTGGTTTAATCAAAATAGCATTACCAATACCTTTTGCAATACCTTCACTTAAGATTTTTTTATTGGTTACAAAGAGATCATCGCCAACCAATTGAACTTTTGAGCCCAATTTTTCAGTCAAAAGTTTCCACCCATCCCAGTCATCTTCGCTTAATCCATCTTCAATAGAAACAATTGGGTATTTTGCGCAAAGATTTTCATAATAACTAACAAGCTCTGCACTACTCAATGTTCTTTTTTCAGACTCAAGTCTATAGCCACCACCATCAGCTACAAGCTCGCTACTGGCAACATCTAATGCAATGCCAATATCAACACCCGGTTTATAACCCGCTTTTTCGATTGCTTGCATAATCACTTTGATAGGTTCTTCATTATCTTTCAAATTCGGCGCAAAACCGCCCTCATCACCAAGTGCGGTGCTTTCACCCATAGCTGCAATGATTTTTTTCAACTGGTGATACACTTCCACACAAGATCTTAATGCTTCTCCAAAATTCTCAAAGTTGAGAGGCATAATCATATATTCTTGAAAATCAACGCTATTATTGGCATGGCTACCACCATTAATAATATTAAACATCGGTGTTGGAAGCGTCATTGCATTTGCACCGCCAAGATAGCGATAAAGAGGAATGCCAAGACTTAGTGCAGCCGCACGTGCAACAGCCATAGAAACACCAAGCACCGCATTTGCTCCTAATCGACCATAGTTCTCGGTACCATCCAATTTTAACATCGTTTCATCAATAAATGCTTGATTGAAAGGACTCAGCCCAATCAACTCATCCGAAATTTCAGTATTGACGTTTTCACATGCTTTGAGTACGCCTTTGCCCATATAACGACTATCGCTATCTCTGAGTTCTAATGCCTCACGCTTACCTGTGCTTGCCCCACTTGGTACAATTGCACTTGCAACAGTGCCATCACTTAAGGTTACTTTTGCCCGAACGGTTGGATTTCCTCTACTATCTAAAACTTCGTCTGCCGCGATATCTTCAATATAGATCATTCATCTTCCTTTATATCATCAACGCCACATGCCATTACCATTGCATTGCCACTGATTGCTTGTTTTATTTTTTCCTCAATTTCTAACGATGTTTCTTTGTTTTCTTTTAAAAATGCTTTCACATTCTCTCGACCTTGCCCTAATTTTGTCTCATTATAGCTAAACCAAGCGCCGCTCTTATCGATGATGTCTAGTTTTACACCATAATCAACGATCTCGCCCTCTTTCGAAATACCTTCGCCGAACATAATATCAAACTCTGCTTGACGAAACGGAGGTGCCACTTTATTTTTAATGACTTTTGCTTTAACTCTGTTACCAATCTGCTCTTCGCCTTGTTTCAGTGTCGCGATTTTTCGCACATCAATACGCACTGAAGCATAAAACTTCAAAGCATTACCACCTGTAGTCGTTTCAGGAGAGCCATACCCCATCGTACCAATTTTCATACGGATTTGGTTAATAAAAATAACCGTCGTGTTCATTTTATGTACGACTGCCGTTAACTTACGAAGTGCTTGACTCATGAGTCTTGCTTGAACACCCATGTGCGAATCGCCCATGTCACCTTCAATCTCACTTTTTGGTGTCAATGCCGCTACGGAGTCAATAACGATGACATCTACCGCACCACTACGCGCCAATGTCTCCACAATATCAAGAGCCTGCTCACCAAAATCAGGTTGAGAAACCAAAAGATTTTCAATGTCAACGCCTAGATTACCAGCATATTTCACATCAAGCGCATGTTCTGCATCAACAAAGGCACAGACGCCACCATTAGCTTGTGATTCTGCAATGATTTGAAGTGATAATGTCGTTTTTCCTGAACTCTCAGGTCCATAAATTTCAATAATACGCCCTTGTGGAATACCACCGATTCCCAGTGCAAGATCAAGTCCAATAGAGCCTGTGCTAATTGAAGCCATGGGCTCAACTACTTTATCCCCTAGTCTTACCAGTGCCCCTTTACCAAAGGCTTTGTCAATCTGTTTGATCGCAAGATCAAGTGCTTTTTTCTTATTTTCATCGATTTGCATTGTACTACCTCTTTTATAGTGTTAATATTTTATCATTTCGAGCTTGAAAAAGCCCTTTGAAGCAATTCTATACGATTTCTTTGAAAGCAGTTCAAAATATTTCAATATGGAATATGTTAAAATGATTTAAAATTTTCCAAGGATACTTTTGAAAACGATTACTGTAGCACATTCACCGGATGCTGATGATATTTTTATGTATTTTGCCATCAAATTTGGCTGGGTTAGCACACAAGGTTTGAGTTTTGAAAACATCGCCCTCGACATTGAAACTCTCAATCTTGAAGCCCTCAAAAATAGCTATGATATCACCGCTATTAGCTTTGCTCTCTATCCTAAAATCCGCAATGAATATGCCCTTTTACGTACAGCAGTAAGCTTTGGTGAAGGATATGGTCCCAAACTTGTAAAACGTAAAGAAACCAAACTCAAACGTAATTTTAAAGTAGCTCTCAGTGGCACACATACGACGAATGCTCTTTTATTTAAAATCGCCTACCCTGAAGCGCGCATTATCTATAAAAATTTTTTAGAGATTGAACAAGCCGTTATTGATGGAGAAGTGGACGCGGGTGTTTTGATTCACGAAAGCATTTTAAATTTTAGTGATACCCTTGTAGTTGAACGAGAATTGTGGGATATCTGGAAAGAGCTTTGCAAAGAAGAACTTCCTTTACCACTAGGAGGCATGGCTTTGCGTCGTTCTATGCCAATTTTACGTGCGATTGCATGTGAAGATGCCCTCATTCAGGCCGTAGATGTTGCGCATACTCATCAAGGAATTCTTTCCAAAATGCTATTGGAACGAAACCTCGTACGAGTCGATCAAGCCACGCTTAAAAAATACTTGGGACTCTATGCCAATGAAAATTCGATCGATATGAGCGACATTCAATACCAAGCAATCGACAAACTTTTTGAACTTGGGTACAATCACGGTTTTTATGACCAACAAATCAAAGCGCGTGACTATCTTATTCCCAAAGAATACGAAGCATTGCGAAATAGCTAGAGAGGTATTTTATGGAAGCTAAACTCATCGGACTCGGTGTTGAAACGTTTAAAATAGCGCTTTATCTCTCCATGCCGATGCTCCTCTCAGGACTCATAGCAGGTCTTGCGATTAGTATTTTCCAAGCGGTTACCCAAATCAACGAATCCACACTGAGCTTTGTTCCAAAGATCCTTGTCACCATCGTTGTCGCTATCTTTACGATGCCATGGATGATGAACATGATGATTGAGTTTACAACGCGAATGATTGATATGATCCCTTCCTTTGTTTTTTAAATGACAAAATCGATTAACTTTTCGACTTATTCAAGTATTAAGATTGGTCCAACATTGGATGTTTTGTTACTTGATTCCATCATTCCGTTGCCTACAAACTATCGCCTGATTGGTGGCGCAAATAACCTTCTTGTCAGCTCCACCCCTCAACCACTTGCCATGCTCGATAAGTGTTTTGACTTTATACGCTTAGAAGAAAATGTTTTGCATATAGGAGGTGCCACACCCAGTGGCAAAATCCTCTCGTTTGCCAAGAAGCATGATCTTGCGGGTTTTGAGCTGATGCAAAAACTCCCCGGAACGCTGGGTGGCATGATGGCTATGAATGCGGGGCTAAAAGAGTGGGAAATTTTCAATGACCTCATCGCTATTCGCACCGAAAACGGCTGGAGCGAAAAATCACAGATAGAACATGGCTACCGCTTCGCAAAAATAGAGGGTATTGTCTATGAAGCGACCTTTACATGTAAAAAAGGTTTTGATGAAAATCTGCTGGCAATGTTCAAAAAAATGCGTGACAATCAACCCAAAGAACCGAGTGCAGGAAGCTGTTTTAAAAATCCTGTTGGGCACTTTGCGGGAAAGCTTATTGAAGAGGTGGGATTTAAAGGAAAACGTATTGGCAACATGATGTTTAGCAATGTCCATGCCAACTTCTTAGTCAATCTTGGAGGTGGCACGTATGAAGAAGCCATCACACTTATAACGGCCGTCAAAGAAGAAGTATTAAAACGCTTTGGCGTAAAACTTGAAGAAGAGATCATTATTTTGTAACGATCAAAAAGGAAAATAGATGCAAAAAACAGCTTTAGTCACAGGTGGAAACAAAGGTATAGGTCTTGAAGTCACAAAAGCTTTTTTAGCATTAGACTATGATGTCATTATCCTTGCACGAGACTTTAAAAATTTTGAGCTATCAACACACCCTAACATCAAAACTATCGTGTTCGATTTAATACAAGTCGATGCGATTCCTGCACTCATTGCCTCACTTCCAGCGATTGATATTCTCATCAACAATGCTGGTATTATGTACGCGATTCCTTACCAAAGTTACAAAAACGATCACATTAATACCATGCTTAAAGTCAATCTTGAAGCGCCCGTGAAGCTCATTGAAGAGGTAGCAAAAACCATGATTGAAAAAGGTGGTCGCATTGTCAACAATACCTCTATTGCGGGGCAAATTGGGCATCCAGATATTTGGTATGGCATCACTAAAGCAGGACTTATTAATGCCACGAAGAGCTTTTCAAAAATATTTGAAGGTAAAATCATCATTAATGCCGTAGCACCGAGTCCCGTTGCAACGGATATGCTTAACACCATCCCCCAAGCACGCCAAGAAGCTTTTTTAAAATCCGTCATTTCAAAACGATTTGCACAGCCTGAAGAGATTGCTAAAACCATTGTTTGGCTTTCTACGGAGTCACCTGAGTACATCAATGGCACCGTTATTGACATCAACAACGGATCGTTTCCACGTTAATGCTCAATATAATGAAGTGTTAAAATAATCCCATACATCCACGATGAATAAAGGAATGTATAAAATAAGCTGTATTGCAAACTCAATGCCAAGTTTCCTTTACATCGCATAGCATACTTGAGAACTAAGCGTGTGGCACGAAAAAAAATCCAATAAAGCATCGCCGCTAGAAAAATAATCAAATACCATGATACTAAAACAATAGCCCAACCAAACAATATTAAAATAAGAGCAGCAAGAATTGCAAAAATAAAACCTCCCAACCCCTCAGCAATACTACCTACGCCTTCTATTAATGCAGATATATCAGGCGGTCCTCCTGAAAAATCTGGTAGTTTTTTTATATCAATGTGATCAGTTAGTTTGCCAATATTATCTTTAACCTTTAGCCCAAAATAAAGCCCATAGCTCATCAATACAAATAACATAATAGATACAAAAGAGAGAACCAACAGAGCATTCTCATAAAGAGCTCGAGGAGTTTTTATATTAAGAAAATAATCGAGTCCACAAGAGAGAATAATCACAAAAGAGATTAAAATAACAACGCTTTTAGAAAAAATATGCTGACGGGCTACCATCTATTTTCCTTATACACTTGCTAACCAATTTACACTTAAAGCGTATAAATTAAAAGAAAATATCTTTCGATGTGCTGCGTACTTTTAAATCAACTATGCTTACAAAAGTGCCTTTAGCATAGGCTTCCACGGCACAGCGACCTATCATCGCGGCATTATCGGAGCAAAATTCCATTTTAGCGGTATGCAGTGTCGCTTTTTTGGAAGCACAAAACGCTTCGAGTTCGCCTCGTAAATAGAGATTTGCACTCGCTCCTCCCACTACTCCAAAATGCTCCACAGAACGCTCTTTATACGCTTTTTTGATCTTTTGCATCAGATGCGCAACGGCCACACGCTGAAACGATGCACAGATATCGCAGATGGTCTGTTCATCCAACTTTTCTTGCGCTTCAACGCAAAGTCTCACTTGGTTTTTAAGACCCGAATAACTAAAGGCCAGTAGCGAAGTAGAAGTGCCTTGTAAAGGAATCGTAAAATCAAATCGTTTGGCATTGCCTTTTAAAGCATACGCCTCGATAAGAGGTCCAGCAGGATATGGAAGTCCTAACATTTTTCCTACCTTGTCAAAACTCTCGCCAAAGCTGTCATCCATCGTTGTTGCAAGCAATGTTATTTCTTCTAAGCTCTTTACATGTAAAAGCTGTGTGTGTCCTCCTGAGACCAATAAAACATCCATCGGAAAACGTATTTCATCTTCGATAAAGAGGGAGCAGATATGCCCTTTGAGATGATTAATCCCCAGTAGTGGAAGATGAAGAGCAACGCTGAGTGCCTTTGCCATGCTGACACCTTCGACCAAGCTAACGGAAAGTCCTGGCTCATTGGTTACGGCAATGGCTTTTAGTTCACTAAAATAAGGCTGTGCTTCTTCAAGTATTTTGGGAAGCGTTACCGCGTGAAGACGTGCCGCAAGTTCGGGTACAACACCACCGTATTTAGCATGTTCCGCGTCTTGTGAAATTTTTTTGTGAAAAAGAAGTTTTTTATCGCTTAAACGTGTGATCGCAATCGAGCTATCATCACAGCTACTTTCAATGCTTAAGATCATCTATACAATCTTCACATGCCATGGCTCATACCGAACACCATCTCCATTACCAATGGTATAGCGTGTCGAAACGTAAGAGAGCTTTTGCAAATTCCAAAACTCTTCCGTACGTGCAAAATTAGCTGTAAAATTTTGACGTCCCCAGCCACGTTTTCCCACATCAAAATCACCTACTGAATGGTAAGAAAATCCGGGAGGGACTAAAGAACGTGTCGCAATGGTAATATTGCCATTTTCATTTTTAATTTTTTCCATATGAAGGCTGAGTTGCTTCATGACACTGCGAACACCCGATGTTAAAATCAGTGTTGGCCCAATATCTTTCATTAAGCGCGTTAAAAGCTCTTGTGAAGTCTCTCGGTAGACATAATGCCCTGTACCATCAATTTTAGTGACATCTTTTTCAGGAATACTATGACTCAAATCTTCAACCGTTCGTTTCCCATAAAAACCATAAATTACAGGATCGGTATAAAAAATTTCTTCAATGTAAGCAATTTCAGCAGGTGTAAAGGCGCCTATTTTAGGATAATTTTTAGCAATCTTAAGTGTTTCATCAAAAGAGATGAGATTAAAGTTAGCGTAACCAACTGTTCGCTCAACCATATCAAGCTTTTTCATCACAGCGTCAAAAATAACCTTTTGCTCATCTTTAAGCCAAATATCGGGATGTTTTAACTCATCAGCCTGTGCCAAACTTCCTACTAACGTTGCACCCATTAATCCTAAAAAATATCTTCGTTTCATACTCTGCCCTGTTTCATTGTTTCCTGCTATGATTATAACATGTGCATTTGATTTTTTAATAAAAGCTCTGCATCTGCGGCGGCGATAGGCTTACTAAAGAGATAACCTTGCATTAACTCACACCCACTGCTATAGATAAACTCTTTTTGACCTTGTGTCTCAACACCCTCTGCTAAGACTTTGAGCCCCAAACCACGCCCAAGCTCAATGATCGTTCGAGCGATTGCACGATCTTCCCCGCTCTCTTCTAAATTCTGAACAAAACTTTGATCGATTTTTAGCTTTGTAATCGGGAGTTGTTTAAGATACGCTAGCGAAGAGTGTCCCGTTCCAAAATCATCAATCGAAATATCAACCCCTAATTCTCGAAACCGTTTTAACAGTGCTATGGATTTAGTAGTATCTTTCATAATAAATCGTTCAACAATTTCCATTTCTATCCATTCAGGCTTACACCCACTCTCGCGTAAACTTTGAATCATAAAAGCGACTAATCCAGCCTCTTCCAGCTGTTTTCCCGCAATATTAATCGCAGTTTTTCCAGGATCAAGCCCCATGTCATACCAAACTTTGATCTGACGCATCACCTCTTTAATCACCCAATTTCCAATCTCAATGATGAGCTCGCTCTCTTCTGCAATATTGATAAAATATCCCGGTGCCGTCAAACCTCGTGTTGGATGATTCCAACGAATAAGTGCTTCAAAACCCACAATTTTTTCACTTTGAAGATTAATTTGTGGCTGATAGAAAATCACAAACTCATTTTTATCCAATGCTTTACGCAAGCTCTTTTCAATTTCCAGATGTTCATTGGTCTCTTGGTTCATCTCTTGATCAAAAAAGACATAACGATTGCGCCCTTTTGATTTAGCTTTATACATCGCAATATCAGCATTTTTGAGGAGTTTACTTGCGACTTCACCATCATTTGGATAAACGCTCACACCAATACTCATGGTGATTTTAAAACTCTCATTTCCCAAAAGGAAAGGTTCTTGAAAGGCAGAAACCAATTTCTTAATCGCAATAAAGATATCACTCACATCTTTACACCCATCAAGCAATACAATAAACTCATCACCACTTAATCGTGCTACTGTATCTGTCTCGCGTACACTGCTTTTCATACGTGTGGCAATCGTTGTTAAAAGGATATCACCTGCATCGTGTCCTAAAGAGTCATTAACACTTTTAAATTTATCAATATCCACAAACATAACACCTAAAACTTTACCATCGCGACTCGCTTTTTTGATCGCTTGAGTGAGCCTATCTTGTAAAAGATTACGATTGGGAAGTCCTGTGAGAGTATCGTGTTCCACTTGATGAATTAAAAGTTTTTTCTGGTTTTTATTCTCGTCTTCAAGTGCTTTACGAATGGTAATATCGCGCACAGAGCAGTGTTGAATGATGCCTTTATCCATATGAATGGTTGTCATCATGACACTAATCCAAAAAAGCTTCCCATCACATGCTCGCGCTTGCCACTCAAATTTATGGACACTTTGTTGTGATGCCAATGCATTCATCCAAAGAGCTTTTTCATAAGAACTCTGTTCATCTGGCTGAAATTCTGGTGAGAGATCTGCTAAAGTCACATTGATAAGTTCTTTTTTGTCTTTGGCTTTGAACATCTTCATAATTGCTTCGTTACAGTCTACAAAAACACCCTCTTTCAACAACCAAATTCCATCGGCAGATTTTTGATACAGCGTTTCAAAAACCATTTTTTGTTCTCTAATTTGCTTGTTACTTAAAAGTAAGTGGTTTTCATAACGTGCGAGAACTGAACGAAGTTTTGTTGAGATAAAAAACATAATTCCCATGACCAAAAGCATAATAATCAACGAGACTGCCAACATGTTAATAATTGTTGATTGCATTTTGTCTTTAAGGATCTGTTCTTGTTCTAACATCGCATTATTTTCTTCATACAAGTATGCACCTGTGCCAATCACCCACCTAAACTGTGGAATTGCGCGAATAAAAGAGACCTTGCTACGATCTTGCGCCGTAGGATGATAAGAGGCAATATAGCTCATAAAGAAGCCCTCAGGATTGCGCTTACCTCCTTCGACAATATCTTTGATAATAAATTGATGGTTGGTGACAACATCCAGTCTATTCTTGCCAACCAGCGAATGATCGCCATGTGAGATGGTATTGCCATCATAATCATACGCGAAGATATAGCCATACTCGCCATACTTCGTATTGAGAAGCAGTTTTTGAGTCTCTTTTTTAATCCGCTCTCTCAGCTCATCTTCATAACGCCCACTGGCAACATAGATATTTAAAGGAGCAAATTGTCTAGCATAGCCTATTTTATTACGAACTTTTTCATCTTGAGGATTTTTCCAAGGATAAATCAGCGAAAAAGCTTCCTCTTTTTTAAGCCGTTCAATTCCCTCTTTAATATAATATTGGCCTGCAGCATCTTGTGCATCAAGAAAATTTTTTCCTTCTAACTCTTTATTGGCACCATGCATGATACACGTTCCATCCAAACCAAAAATGACATAATACCCGCTAAGATCGTTAAAAAAGCGCGTATCTCTTAACTTTTTTTTAATTTTTTCTAAAATTTGATCTCGTGGAAGGTTGGGGTTTTCAATGTAAATATCATTAATGCTTTTATAGGCAAAATTGACAATGTTTTTAACTTCGTCTTTCGCTTCATTCATCAAAAATTTTTCATTTTCATTGATATAATCGATCAATTTATCAATGCGCTCTTGTGCTTGAGCTTTAGAGCGTTTCACATAAGCAACACGTGTATTTTCAAGTGATTTGTAATACTCAGCACGCTCGGCAGAGATAATAATCGCCAAGGTAACTGAAAAAGTAAGTAGAATTGCGAAGGCAGGTAAAAAAACAATCCATTTGGTAATATTTTGTTTTTTTAAGCTTAACAATTCATACTCCAGTTGGGTTATTTTATAGTTATTACTTTATCAAAATATTCTAAAATTTTGCCTACCCTCGCCTGCCACAAACGTGAAAAAAGCATTTTTTCTTCCGCATTGAGTGTTTCAGTAAGTAACTTTTGCATTAAGGGTTGCATCAGAGGGTCAACCTCAATACCACTAGGATTATAAGCGACATCCACCAATTTACCCGTATCCATGCGCTGCATTCTTACATGTAAAGGTATTTGAGCATTAAAAAACATCAAATCTGTGCGTTTGTAATGAGCCCCTAAACCTTTAAATCCCCAAGAATCAGTTGCTCCTGTTATCAGTGAAAAGACATTAGCAACGACACCTGTTGTTCCTTCCTTTTGCGCCTCTTTAAAGAAAACTTTGATACCACCTCGCTCGGGTATCGCGTTAGGATAAAGCACTTTAAGCCCTTCTCTTACCATCAAGTAAGCGCCTGCAATCGTTGGACAACTATGCCCTGCACTTTTGACAACATCCAAATAACTAAAAATAATTTCTCCCTTTTCAAAAGCACCTAACACTTCCGAGAGAGGGTCATACAGTGTGATGGTTTCTATCGTATCAAAAAAAGTAGGGTATTTCATTGTGACTCCTTCGTATGATGAAAAGATTTTAACAAAAATAAAAAAGAATGTCATTGATTTAAATTGTGTTACAATAAACTGATAATAACGATAAAAACAAGGGTGCAGATGCAAGCATTTTGGAATGAAAAATTTCAAACAAACCATTTTATCTACGGTGAAGCACCCAATAATTTTATTAAAGAGAACAGTGACCTTTTGCTTCAAGCAAAAAAAGTGCTTTGTTTGGGTGAAGGAGAAGGGCGTAATGCCATTTTCTTAGCCGATAAAGGCCTTGAAGTCGAAGCTTTGGATGCTTCAGATGTAGCACTTTTTAAACTACGCAAACGTGCAAAAGAGCATTATGTCTTTATCAAAATTCGTCATACACTTTTGGAGTATTGGCAACCTGACACGCTCTATGATGCCGTCATCTGCACCTATCTACATCTCGCCAAGCCCTACCAAAAAATGCTTTTTGAAAAATCGGTCGAAGCGCTTGCCCCTCAAGGTTATTTTATTGCCGAATTTTTTAGTGAAAGCCAAATCCATTTCGAGAGTGGGGGACCAAAAGATCTTACTTTTCTCTACGATGTCAATGATATTCTAGATACGGTAACAAACCTCTCTTGCAAAATTTTGAAACTGGCGCAAGAAGTTGTTACCCTAAATGAAGGAGATAAACATATCGGACGGGCGAGTGTTATTCGCATTATCTTACAAAAGACAGCTTAGCGTTCAACCGTCCCATAATAACGACTTCGCTCTAAATTTTCAACCCATTTATAATCTGGATCGTCCCCTATTTTTGCCCAGTAAAGCACGCCAGAATTGCGCCACGGGTCGATCAAAATACCCGTACGAAATGGCGCACCTTTCGCAACAACGACGACTGAATTGTGTTCATTAAATTCACCCTTGTTTGCCACACCCCAACGCAAATCAAAACTTTGGTATTTTAAACCTTTCAGATGGGTGATCATATCTTCACTCCACTGATAGCAAAGACCTCGATCTTTCAGCCCTGTATTAATCAAAAAATTATGAAACGTTGGTGGATAGACAAGCCCATAACGTTCCGCTAAAATTTGAGGGTACAGCAACGATTCATAGGCAAACATACGCGCTTCTTGGTAGTCAACATCGGGGCTTAACTGTGTCAGTTCTGTTGTGAGCGCGGAGACGTCACTTGGCATTACATGTAAAGAGTCTTGTTTGGCACTGCACCCACCTAAAACAAGAGAAACCAAGAGAAGAAAAAGAAACTGTTTCATACTTTTTTGACTTTAAGATTAATTTTGACGATTTCACTCGGCGCCATAATACGCACTGCTGGCCCCCAAAAACCAGCACCATTACTGACAAAGACTTGTGTGTGCTTTGAATGTTGATACAGACCGCTTAAATAAGGTTGATCAAGGAGAACCAAAAGACCAAAAGGAAAAATCTGCCCTCCATGTGTGTGACCACTGAGAATCAGATCAATCTTTTCACCGCTCATCTCTTTGACAATTTTAGGTTGATGCGAGAGTAAAATCGTTGGCAATTCTGGCTTTACATGTAAAAGCGCGCGCTTTAGATCAGGTGGCTCAAAATCGAAACGTTTGCCTGACATATCCATCACACCCGCAAGATTAATCGTATGATTGATGACCATAGAACGATTGGAAAGAACATGAACGCCCAAAGTGCGAACATACTCCATAATCTTATTAACCCCGTAAAAATACTCATGATTTCCAGGGACATAGTAAACCCCCAAACGACTCTGAATGGCGCGTAAGGAGTCAAGTTTGTCGCCAATTTGATTGACCGGCATATCGATCAAGTCGCCAGTAATGACAACCATGTCCGCATCTAAAGCATTCACTTGCTTCACCACATCATCCATAAAGGACTTTCCAAGGGTTTTACCGATGTGCACATCCGTAATCTGAACAATGCTAAGCTCCGATTCCAAACCATCGATGAAAACATCCACCTCTTTAATGCGTGGTGCTTTCATACCATTGAGAAAGCCTTTGGTGATGTATGAGAGTGCGAGAATAAGCATCGTAACATCAAATACCATTTTGATAAACAATCGTCTGGAGTAATCATGAGGGATTTTGGCATAAGGAATATGAAAGAGATCGTAAAGGAGTGCCACACAAAATAACATAAAGGAGACACCAATCATCGCCGAAAAGAGTGTGTATAAAATGGGATCAAGGTTGTCCAAACGAAGGACTAAGAAGTAACATATTTCACATAGGGTAATGACGATCATCGCCCATTTGATTACACCTTGAATCTTAAAAAACAGATCCAAGCGTTTGAGAAAACGCTTGTAACTGTAGAAATTAATAAGCGATAAAACCGCAATAGCCGCAAATGCGAACGAAAGGCGAAACATACCCTGTTTTTCCTTACTTGAGACTCTCAAAATAACGCTTACTCTCAGCCGAAATGACACGAGAGAGTAGCAGCAGTGCTATAAGGTTCGGAATTGCCATCATACCATTCATAAGATCTGAAAAATTCCAGACAAACTCAAGTTTCAGCATCGAGCCAACCATCACACCTCCAATAAACAAAACACGGTATAAACGAATAAATCGCTCACCGAAGATGTACTCAAATGCCTTTTCACCGTAGTAACTCCAACCCAAAATCGTCGAATAGGCAAATAAAACAGTTGAAATCACAACTACAATTCCGCCAAATGTTCCTAAATGAAGCTGAAAGCTCTGCATTGTCAGTGCACTTGGACTGACCCCTTGTTGCCAAAATGGCGAGATTAAGATAATGAGTGCTGTCATCGTACAAACGACTAAAGTATCAATAAATGTTTGAGTCATGCTGACTAAGGCTTGACGCACGGGATCGTTTGTTTTGGCTGCCGCTGCCGCAATAGGCGCTGAGCCAAGACCTGATTCGTTGGAAAAAACACCACGTGCGACACCGTAGCGAATAGCTGCTGCCATTGTAGCCCCTACAAATCCACCACCCGCAGCAATAGGGCTAAAGGCATAATGGAAAATAAGACCAAAGGCATCGCCTAATTTATCAAGGTTCATTGCTAAAATAACCAAAGAAACAGAGACATACGCCAAAATCATGAATGGGACAAGAAATGAGGTAAAGTTACCAATCGATTTAATCCCCCCCAAAATAACCACGGCTGTTAGGGTCAAAAGAACCACGCCTGTTACCCATGTTGGAATGGCCATTTCACTGCTTAAAATCTGAGCGACGGCATTGGCTTGTGTCATATTACCAATACCAAATGCTGCAATGGCAGTAAAAATAGCAAAGGCCATACCCAGTTTCGGCATATTAAGACCATACGTAAGGTAGTACATCGGACCACCTTTAAAGCCATGATGATGTCCTTTTTGGCGGTATTTCACTGCGAGAACTGCCTCAGAGTATTTCGTTGCCATTCCTACAAGTCCCGTCATCCACATCCAAAAAACAGCTCCAGGGCCACCCAGAGTAATTGCTGTAGCAACGCCTACAATGTTACCAATACCTACCGTTGCGGCAAGGGCTGTCATAAGGGCGGCAAAGTGACTGATTTCACCTTCACCATCACTCTCTTTGTGAAAAATAAGTTTTAACGCATGGGGCAACGCCCAAAACTGCATACCCCGTAAAATAACTGTCAAATAAAGACCTGTACCTACTAGCAATACAAGCATTGGGGCACCCCAAACAATACCTGAAAGCGTCGCTACCAATTTTTCAATCATCTCCATCTATTTTCCTTATTTATTGTTCGCTAATATGATGCCCTTTAGGCAACACCAAATTGAGTACAATACCCACAATTGCACCTAAACCAATACCGCTAAATGCAACTCCCCCCATATCAACCACCATACCACCAATGGCTAAAACCAAAATCATGGAGACAATAATCATATTGCGAGGGTCATTCATATCGACTTGCTCTCTCACCATCGTTCCCAAACCAATGGAAGCGATAATGCCAAAAAGAAGTAGCAAAATCCCGCCCATAACAGGAACAGGAATCGTGGCTAAAAGACCGCCAAGTTTTCCCACAAACGCTAAAATAATCGCAAAAAGTGCTGCCCAGGTCATAATGGCAGGATTGAATGCTTTGGTAATCGTAACCGCACCGGTAACTTCAGAATAGGTTGTATTTGGAGGGCCGCCTAGCATCGATGCCGCCGTTGTAGCAATTGCATCACCTAAAAGAGTCGTTTTTAAACCGGGTTTTTTTAAATAATCGGTTTTGGTGACATTGCTGATGGTTAAAATACCACCCACATGCTCAACTGCTGGGGCAATAGCAATCGGTAAAATGTAAAGAATCGCTTCAAGATTCCACTCAGGGGTTACAAAATTTGGTATGGCAAACCATGCCGCTTTGGCGACCGAGTCAAAACTTACAATGCCCAAAATAAGCGAAACAGTATACCCAGCGATAATTCCACATAAAATAGGCAGTAACTTCAGCACACCTTTGCCTAAAAGCGCTACCAAAAGGGTTACGATCAGCGCTGACATTGAAACCATCATCGCTTGATGAAGCGGGACTAAAACAATCGCACCATCACCCGTTTTTCCCATTGCCATATTCACCGCTACGGGAGAGAGAATCAAACCAATCGTCATAATAACAGGGCCTACGACCACTGCGGGAAAAATCTTATGCAAAAAGTCTGAGCCTTTAATACGAACAAGAATACTTAAGAAAAAATAGAATAACCCTGCCGCAGCAAGACCACACAACGTGCCTGCTAATCCCCATGTTTTAAGCCCGTAAATAATCGGCGCTATAAACGAAAAGGATGATGCCAAAAAAATAGGAGGGATCTGCTCGCGTGTGGTGAGTTGAAACAAAAGCGTTCCGAGACCTGCGGTGAAGAGCGCAACATTGGGGTCTAATCCTGTCAAGATTGGCACTAAAACTAATGCACCAAAAGCAACAAATAAAAACTGCAACCCAATAATACTGTCCTTAAACCTAAAATTGTAATCTGTTTTGTGTAACATCAATACCTCTTGATGGAGAATTTTTCTGTTTGGAAATCTTTACATGTACCGTTAAAAGGATAAGCAGTAACGTCTCACTTCGCGATCAATTTCAAAGACCTCATCCAAGCTTTTGGGAATGGCATCTTCAAAGTGTCGATACGCTTTAATCGTTCGTTCTGCGAGCTCTAAAATATTAATCTCTTGATTAAAAAACTTTGCGATGCCCACTTCATTGGCTGCATTGATCACAACGCCGCGTGTTGGATTGGCAAGCACATCGTCTTTGATCTCCCAGATAGGATAACGTGTCGCCTCGATAGGACGAAAAGAGAGAGAGCCAATGGATGCTAAATCCAAAGAAGGCAAAATAGGCTCTTCGATTTCACCAACTAGGGCAAATGCAATCGGTAACTTCATATCTGCAACCGCTAAATGAGCTGTTGTACTACCATCTTTAAAATTAACAAAGGCATGTATTAGGGATTTTGGTTCGATGATGGCATCAAGTCTATCAATACCAAAAAGCCATTTAGCCTCTAAAAGTTCAAAGAGTTTATTGGTCATGGTCGCACTATCAATGGTTATCTTCGCGCCCATACTCCAATTAGGATGTTTGAGAGCATCTTGAAAAGACATCTTTCCAAGTTCTCCAAGGGGTGTGTCACGAAAAGCGCCACCACTCGCAGTAATCGTCATGCCACGAACTGGGCGTTTCCCTAAAAGATACCACAGCCCAAAATGTTCACTATCAATAGGGGTAATATGAGAGGTATCCAACAGATGCCCTGCCACGACAAGAGATTCTTTATTGGCAAGGGCTAAGCGTTTTCCAAGTCGCAACGCTTCGATGCTGGGAGCTAGCCCAACAAATCCAACCAAAGCATTGACAACCAAATAACTCTGTGTTTTTTGTAAGAGCTCTAAAATACCCTCTTTACCGACAAATACATTGGTATGATTGACCAATTTACGATCATTTGCGTCACTAATGGCAACGTATTTGGGGTGGTGCTCTTTAATTTGTTCATTAAGAAGTGCAATATTTTTACCCGCAACTAGGGCTTCTACCATAATACCAAAACGTTTTGCAATGATCAGCGCATTGACGCCAATGGAGCCTGTTGAGCCTAAAAGTACCACTTACGCGAGCCCCCGAAGCAAGATGACCATGACCACGCCACCAAAAAGGTAACCATCGAGTCTGTCTAACATTCCACCATGCCCAGGGAAGAGCGTACCACTGTCTTTTAGCCCCGCTTCTCGTTTGAGATAACTCTCAAAAAGATCACCAAATACAGATGACACAGAGGTCACAAAGGCAATGAGCGCTGAAAGCCACAATGGAATCAAAAACGTGCCATAGAGCGCACCCACGACGGTAGCAATCACCACACCACCAACAACACCTTCAAGTGTTTTATTGGGAGAAGTTGGGGAAAAAGGTGTTTTACCAATGCTTTTACCTACGCAATATGCACCTGTATCGGTAAGGGCTACGACGATCACAAGCCATACCAAAACGGACATGCCAAAATCATGGTAAAGAGCGTAAAGAAATAGCATCGAAACCGAAGGGTATAAAAAAGGTGCAAGAAGTTTATAATTCACATTTTTAGTGTAAGCCATAACTGCCAAAAATCCAATCAGCGCTAAATAGATCAGATCATCAGGATTGGGGTAGACAAATGCTGCCAACCATAAAAGTACCGCATACACATACAGTTTATTGTCTTTGACATCAAAAAGGTTCATCGCCTCATAAAAAGCGAGTAAATACATAGCACCAAGAATGAGCCATGTGAGGAGTGTGTTGTTTAAAAATGCGACCACTATAGCAAATGCGAGCATCACAAAGCCCGTGAAAACGCGCTGCTTATTTGATTCGTAGAGTGCTTTAAAGTTCATAGGGACTCTTTTAAGGATGTTGTCTAAAGAGGCAATCATAGCAAAGTCAAGGTGAGGCTAAGCTTTAACGTCTAAATGACCATCATGTACGGCAGGGACTTCCTCTTCTTCGGCTTCAGGATGCTTTTTCATCTCCTCTTGTTGCTTCATTTGCTCTTCTGTCGCACCATTTTCTTCTTCACCTCTTTGGCGCTCATGCTCATTTTCAGGATCAATTTTATAGGTCTCTTCAGCAGGTCTTACATCCTCAACAACCTCTTCTTTTTCATTCTGCATTGCTTCAGCTATCATACTTTGCATCTGAACACTATTTTGATAGTCCATCTGTTTTGCCGCTTGCACGGTTACCATTTGGTTAGCATAAACAACATTTCCAATAGGACCAACACTTGCCATAAAAGCCTCCTGTTTGCATACATTTCACAAGCAAAAGCTCGTAAAACTACGTTAGCCACGAGGGCACTAAAGCTTGGTTCACTTTTATTTTTTACACGCTTCTTAAGCAAAGCCTAAAAAGCTACGCTGCGCTATGCACTAAAGCTTGGCTCTTTCGAGCCAGAACCAGAATTCTACTCTTTGTATATTTTAAGCGTTTGATACTCTTCATAAGCAACATTCGCTCCATCAAAAGGCTTCACGTTTTTACGTTTGGTATAATCGACCAAATAGCCGCCTTTTTGAGAAAGGCTAAATTCTACACAGAGCTTTGCGGCAAAAATCAAAACAGACTCAGGGACATTCTGTTTTTCAGTGCAAATGATGACATGAGAGGAAGGTATATCTTTTACATGTAACCATATATCGTTCTTTTTCGCCTCTTGTAAGAGGGCAATGTTGCCTTTTTCATTTTTACCTAACAAAATGCGATACCCCTCTAACAAAAAGGTCTCATACAGATTGCTCTCATCGCCTTTTTGCTTTGATTTGCGCTGCTTTGGCACTAAAATATGTATCTCTTCAGGATCATGTGCCGCGTTAATAACACCGACCATTCGCTCCAAAAAGAGTCGTTTCTCTTCCAAGTTTTCTTTCTGACGATGCACAGAGAGTGCTTTTTGACGTAGTTTCTTCGACTTTTTAAAGAGCATATTCGCTGCCATTTGCGGCGTTTGTGCTTGTGGCAGATTGATCGTCACATCATGCCCTTCAAAATCTTGCAACGTCACGCTCTCTTGATACCCTTTGATCGCATTGGTGTGCAAATAGGCCAAAACCAAGGTTGCCTCTTTTTGCGCCTCGTCACTTTTCACCATCAACTCTTCTTCATTTTCGAGTGCATCAATTGCTTGGGAGAGCTTCGTGATCTTTTTCACCACCTGTGCAATCTTCTGTTTTTTGATCTCTTCAAGCTTTACATGTAAGCGTTTTTCGTACGCATCTTTAAGATACTCCTCCAAGGTTACGTTTAGGTCAAATGGCTTCTCTTTGAGCTCTTTGGGCGGCAATTTCTCCAGGACTTCACCCACTTTAACACTGCGAAACGAAACACTCGCGTCAATATGGCGCATTGCCTCTAAAACCACTTCGTTTTCATCCAAAATAATCACATTGGTATTGCGCCCCGTAAATTCCAATTGCAACGTTGTACGCATCGCTTTGTAACTCGAACTCGCCAACACCCCAATGCGCCAGATGCGGTTCCCCTCTTCCACGTCCATCGACTCGATCTTCGCATTGGAAAACCGTTTGGCAAGCAGAACATCAAAAGGTGCGGTATAACGCTTGGCTTGTTTGAAATCTTCTTTAAAGAACATAAAAGAGTCCCCGCGCCCAAGGTCAATAAACAGTGGCTCTCCCGCTTCAAAAATAATGCGCAAAACACTATCATCCACACGGTAAATCGAGGAAATTTTACGGTATTGCTTTAAATAGTCATTGATACAAACCAGTTCACTGTGTTTCATACATCTCTTTTTTCATTTTTAATTGGAGTTCTTAGCAGAACTCTTGACACGTTTTTAAAGCAAAACTCTAAAAACTACGTTAACACTAGGTTTTCTTTGGCAGAATGCCAACGCACCTTTGGTGCTTTTGCCTCTTATGAGGCAGAATTTTTTATTAATTTGATCAGTCTAAATATCTCTTTTACACTCTGTTTTACTAGTTTTTCAGCCCTTGATTTTTCCATCGCCTCTTCCAAACTCATGGGGTAGCGCATCACTGAAAAAATGGCATCCACACCCTCATGCTCTTCAAGCTCATCGGCAATGCCACCACCTAAGGCGATGAGGGGCACACCTGCTTTTTTACAGCGCTTGGAGACGCCACTGAGCACTTTGCCCATCAACGATTGTCTATCGATGCGTCCTTCTCCTGTCAACACAAGCGTTGCATTGTTAAGATGGGCATCAAAGCCGATCTGATCTAAAATAATCTCAATGCCAGAGCGAAGGGTCGCATTTAAAAAGGCTTGCATACCGCCACCCATGCCGCCCGCCGCGCCTGAGCCTGCATTCATTGCGACATCTTTGTCTAGTGTATTTTTCAAAACCTGTGTAAAATGTTTCATTCCTGCATCAAGGCGTTCGATCATCGCCTCATCTGCCCCTTTTTGCGCGGCATACACATGCGCTGAACCGCTTGGTCCATACATCACGTTATCGACATCGCACGCGACAATAAATTCACAGGTTTTAAGCTCGGGTAAAACATGGCTTTCATCGATATGATGCACACTCTCCAAAATCGCGCCACCCAAACCAAGCTCTTTACCAGATGCATCCAAAAAGCGATACCCCAGTGCTTGAAGCATTCCAAGGGCGGCATCATTGGTCGCACTACCGCCAATGCCGACAATAAACTTTCGACACCCTTTTTCAATCGCATCTTTGATCTGCTCACCTACGCCAAACGTTGTCGTAAGAAGTGGATTGCGTTTTTCTTTGGGAACGAGCGGAAGCCCACCTGCTTGTGCCATCTCAATGACAGCGGTGGTGCCATCTTCCAAAATGCCATACTGCGCGCTGATCGGATTCATCAATGGGTCATGCACCTTACATGTAACGATCTTGCCTTTCACATTTTGCATCAGCGCTGAGAGCATTCCCTCGCCGCCATCGGCAATATAACACGAATGCACATCCGCCTCGGTATAAACTTCTTTAATACCCTCTTCTATCCACGCGGAGAGCTCCTGAGAACTCGCACATCCTTTAAATGAATCAATTGCTAAAACCACTTTCATCGATATTTCTGCTCCAATGCTAATAAATATTCTTTACGCCACAATCCTCCACCATACCCTCCAATGCCGCCATCTTTGGCGATCACACGGTGGCAGGGAATCACAATGGCAATTCTGTTTTTGCCATTGGCATTTGCAACTGCGCGTGTGGCTTTGGGATGCTTGAGCAGTTCGGCTTCACGGCTGTACGAAATGGTCTCGCCGTAAGGAATGTTTTGAAGTGTTTTCCAAACACTCTCTTGAAACGGTGTCCCTTTAGGATGCAAAGGCACGCTAAATGTTTTGAGTTTACCTGAAAAGTACGCTTCCAACTCATGTTTTAAAAGCTCAATGTGAGGGTTTGAGTCTTTCATAATCTCGCCATTGTCATCAAAATCAAGCCCGCAAATGCCTTTCGCATCTGCGCTGATCAACAACAATCCCACCGGTGAAGAAAAAGTGCAGTGTACCATGCTAGCTCCTTAGTGCTTTGCGCATACAGACGCTATTTTCCATCCCCACATAAGGTCCATAATTGGGAATGACCGCATACCCCATTTTGGCATAAAGCGCTATCGCTTCGGGCTGCCCCTTTCCTGTTTCCAAACGCGCTTCACAAAACCCAAGTTCGCTTGCCCACGCTTCTAATTCACCTAAGATACGCGAAGAAAATCCACGTCTGCGATGTGCAGGCTGTACAAACATGCGTTTGATCTCAACCGTTGTCTCATCAATCTTTTTAAAACATCCGCAGGCAACGGGAATATCCTCTTCATAACCGATTAATGCTGTCTCTATTGGGTCAATCACATTGTGTTTGTCATACAGCGCTTGCTCTTTGCCATAACGTGCATTCAGCTCTAAATCCAATGCATGCGTCAGGGCGCAAAAATCTTCATGCATGTTGGTTGTTTTACATGTAAACATTAAGAAACCTTGGATGATTTCTTATTATTATACCCTCTTTGCATAATTTTTGAGCAACCAAGCGGTGACAAAAAGTGGTATCATTTTCAATCAAGGAGTAGCGTATGGCACATCTTTTCACGTATGGATCATTAATGTTTGAAGACGTCTGGAATAGACTCATCAAAGGAAATTATCTCTCACAACAAGCAAGCTTGGCAGGCTATGCAAGACGTTCTGTCAAAGGAGATGAATACCCCGTTATTTTTAAAGCCAATGAACTTGTGGAAGGAGTCGTTTATTACGATATCAATGAAGAAGACATGGCTATTTTAGATGCATTTGAGGGTGAGTATTATGAACGCACGGAAGTAGAACTCCTAGTCAAAAATGAGCCCATTCAAGCCTGTGTGTATGTTTTAAAAGAGAAGCATTTTGATATTATCGACCCCAAACCTTGGAGCGAAGCACTTTTTGCAACCGAGGGTATTAAACGCTTTTTAGCACACTACAAAGGGTTCGCATAGTCCATTCCATGAGATTACGATTTTGAGCATTTTGGGTAAAATTTTTGTACAATAAAGCATTCTTACATGTAAAGGTAAATAATGCTGAGTTTGAACGAGTTTGAATTTGCCAAAGCCTTAAGCCACGAAGAATTTGAATATCTTATGCGCCATGCAAAACGCGTTTCCATCCCTAAAAATACCATACTTTTTTATCAAGAAGATATTTGTAAAGATATTTTGCTTTTAGGCAAAGGCGAAATAGAACTTTATATGTATGGCGAAAACGATAAAAAAATCCCTTTGTATGCACTCAAAGAGGGAGAACAATGCGTCATTAACACTTCAAGCACGATCTCTCAAACACCCGCCATTGGCACAGCACAAAGCTTGAGCGATGTTGAAGGGTGGATGGTCAGTGAAGAGGTCGTTAAGCATCTAATGCACCAATCCCCTACGTACCTCAACTATGTTTTTTCACTCTTTACGATCAAACTTGATGCGCTTGCGACACTTATTCAAGACATAAAATTTAAAAAACTCGATAGCCGCATTCTTGAATGGCTCAGAACACATCATTCAAACCTTGTACAAGCGACCCATGAAGAGATTGCAGAGGCATTAGGGACGTCACGTGTTGTGGTAAGTCGCGTACTTAAAGACCTCGAAAAACAAAATCTCATTCGCCTCCATCGTAAAGAAATAGAAATTTTGTCATAGATTTGTAACGTATGTTACTGACAAATAAAGCTTTTTTGTTTTATAATAACCAAAATCAAAATAAAGGATTTAACATGAAATGCAATGTAGGAAAAACAGACAAGATGATTCGCGCGATTGCAGGTATTGCTGTCATTATTGTAGGAGTGATCTATAGCAGTTGGTTTGGGTTAATTGGTGTCGTTTTATTAGGAACAGCACTGATTCGCTTTTGCCCAGCGTACCTTCCATTTTCTATCGATACCTCAAAAAATGATGATTCAAGCTCATGCGGTAGCGGTGGTTGTGGTTGCGGTAGATAATCATTTCTAGCACTTTATAGACACATATTTCTTTCATAGAAGGGCTACCACCAAGGTAACTCTTCTCCTCTTTTTTTTTCTTAAACCTTTTTTTGCTAAAATATTCCTATTTTACATGTAAACAAAAGGCGTATCATGGGACAAACTATCACTGAAAAGATTTTTAGCGACCACGTGGGTCATGCGGTCAAAGCAGGCGAGATTATTAAAAGTAAGATCGATATGGTTATCGGCAACGACATTACCACACCTATTTCGATTCGTGCATTTGAGCAAAGTGGTGCGACCAAGCTTGCAAACCCAGATGGTTTTAGCATCGTCATGGATCACTACATTCCTGCCAAAGATATTGCCAGTGCCAATCAAGCCAAAATCAGCCGTGAATTTGCGTACAAACATGACCTTAAACACTATTTTGATGAAAAAGATATGGGTATTGAACATGCGCTTTTACCCGAAAAAGGGCTGGTGGTTCCAGGCGATGTCATCATTGGTGCAGATTCACACACCTGTACGCATGGAGCACTTGGCGCTTTTGCAACGGGTATGGGCTCTACTGACCTTGCGTTTGCGATGATCACTGGTGAAAACTGGTTTAAAGTACCCGAATCCATCAAAGTGGTCTTTAGCGGAAAACCCAAACCTTATGTCTATGGGAAAGACCTTATCCTTGAAGTCATTCGTATTTTAGGTGTCGATGGTGCATTGTACCGTACCCTTGAATTTACAGGTGACACGATTGGTTATTTGAGCATGGATGATCGTTTTTCACTGTGCAATATGGCAATCGAAGCGGGTGCCAAAAGTGGTATCGTCGCAGTTGATGACATTACCAAAGCATTTTTGAAAGACAAAAATCTTGCACGTGAGCCAAAATTCTTTTACTCAGACAATGATGCTACCTATATACAAGAGCTTCACATCGACGTGGCAAATCTTGATCCTGTGATTGCGTATCCATTTTTACCATCAAACGGCAAATCCATCAATGAAGCCGTCAAAGATGATCTAAGCATCGATCAAGTCTTTATCGGCAGTTGTACCAACGGTCGTTTGGAAGATTTACGCATCGCTGCAAAGATTCTTAAAGGTCGCAAAGTCGCACGTAAAACACGCCTTATCATCACACCAGCAACACAGAAAATCTCCTTGCAAGCGCAAAAAGAGGGTTTGGTTGAGATTTTTATTGAAGCAGGAGCGGTCTTTAGTAACCCAACCTGTGGTGCGTGTTTAGGGGGCTACATGGGAATTTTGGGCGAAGGCGAGCGTTGTGTTTCCACCACCAACCGTAACTTTGTAGGACGTATGGGCGCTCGTACCAGTGAGATTTATCTTGCTAACTCTGCTGTAGCAGCTGCAAGTGCGATTATGGGCAAAATTACCGATCCAAGAACTCTTTAATGCTTTTTATCCCACTGCCTTTAGTCATTGTCGCTGGGGGGAAAAGTTCACGTATGGGAAGCGATAAAGCCTTGCTTCCCTTTGGTGATTTTAAAACACTGACTGAGTACCAACTAAATAGGCTCAAACCCTATTTCCCCAGTTTACATATCAGCGCAAAGAACAGTGCAAAATTTCAGTTTGAAGCCTCTTTTATTGAAGACATTAGCAGTTATAGTGAGCATTCGCCACTTATTGCGCTCCTCTCTATTTTAGAACACTTCCAAACACCAGTATGTATCCTCAGTGTTGATACCCCTTTTGTAACACCGGAAGTCTTTGAAAAACTTTATAAGCAACTAGATCATCATGATGCCGTTATTGCTACTTCACCGTGTTCGTCACACCAACTCTGTGCGATCTATGCACCTTCCATAACAGAAAAGATTCGCGAATTACTCTCACACAATGAGCACAAAATACGCCTTGTATTGCAGCAAAGCAATACCCACTATGTGCCTTTCGAAGATGATACGTTGTTTCTAAATCTTAACTATCCCGAAGAATACAACAAAGCACAGGAGCTTTTATGATTGATGCCCTCACCAAAGTCTCTTCTCATAGCGCCTTTGAAGACAAATTGCTTACATGTAAAAGTCCCAAACTCTTTTTGGTCGATATTAAACAGTTTAAAAATATCAATCTTGCTTTTGGCGACGAAGGTGGAAATTTTGTCTTGTGTGCCTTTTCTTTAACACTACAAAGCTTTGCAAAAGCTCATGAAATGGAGCTTTTTCGTATCAAAGATGATAAATTTATATTACTGCTAGACACACCCTTTGAACTCTCAAAAATGGAGTGCATTACGTTATCTCTCCGAGATACGATACAACGCCTAAGCTATGCCTACCAAAATCAGAATATTGATCTAGCAGTGCATATAGGGATTAGTTTTGACCACTATGAACCTTTGGAAAAAGCACACAAAGCACTTCTGGTTGCCAAAGCTGAAAATCAACCGTTTGTGACCTATTCAGAATTTGCTAATATGCTCATGAATGAAAATGAAGAAGCTATCGAATCCATGATAAAAGGTGCGATTGATAATGGGCAAATAGTCCTTCATTTTCAAGCCATCGTTGATCACAATGAGCAACCTTCTTACTATGAAGCGCTTCTTCGCCTAGCTTATCATCAAACCGTACAATCACCCAAACTCTTTTTAAAAATTGCAAAAGAGCGCAACCTCTATGATGCTCTCTTTAAAAGCATTGCCAACAAAGTAGCACAACTAAGTGATCAAACACATCTACGCCTTGCGCTAAACCTTTCTTCCGAAGACATTGTAAATCCTGAATATTTGAGCTTCCTAAAAACGTGTTTTTCGGGCAAAGATATTGTCTTAGAGATTCAATACGATCAAAGAACCTCTCTTGATGTTTTACAAAATGCGATACGTGAACTCAAAGAGATGGGGTTAAGCATTGCTTTGGATAATGTGGATAACGAAGAACTCATTCATACATTTGAAACGGAAATGATTGATATCGTCAAGGTATACGGTGAGCTGATCCGACATCTCGCTCTTGATGCTTCTGCTCAGTTTACATGTAAAGCGATGGTTGCATTCTGTAAAAGCAAAAATATCCAAATTGTAGCGACACAGCTTAACGCTAAAGCCGTCGTAGAAGCTGCCCGAGAACTTGATTTTGACTTTTTTCAAGGCTATATCTTCGAGCAACCTCACACACTAACATAAATACCTATTTCTCTTGTGCCTCAATTAAAGCTTCATCGATTTTAGAAAATTCGATTACTTGTAACCCTTTATGGTCTTTCATAAAGGTTTGGGCACTCTTGAACGTTTTAAAAGGAATAAATTCTTTGCCCATAGGACCCATGGCATCGCTTCCAACTACATAAAATGCTTTCTGCCCATCAATGGCTTCCCCCGTGTAGTAATCACTCACTAAGATCTTAAGCTCCGTATCTTTATGTTTTGTATAATTTCCCCATTTTGTGGGATCTTTATAGAACTTCAACATATCTTTTACACCATCAAACGCATGGCTGATTTGTTTACCGTTCTCAACATAATTCATTCGAGCTGCCCATTTAGGATATTTATAGGCAAACATGCCACATACGGGGCACTTTTCATCTTTTTCCACATGGATGGTTGTTGTATGATCATGCACTTCAAGGCGTACAACTTCCCATAGATAAAGTGAAACAGCTTGCAATTCTTGTTCATTTACCGCTCCACAAAGCTGTGTTTTTTTCAAGCCAACTTTGAGTTCAGCAATGGTATTAAAATCGTGCAAATGGATTTGATCTTTTTGGCATTTTGCATTGTAAATCTTCTCCCCCATTGGATATGCACCTTTTTGCTTTTTCTTAACAAATTCGTCCACATCATCATTCAAAGAAGCTTTCGCTTTTGCAAACGCCGCATCAAAGCCCATCACATCGCCACCATTTTCAGCTGCAAAGGCTTTTGCATCGGCTTCATGGGCAAAAGCAAGCTTACTGACCATACTCATCGTTCCAGGAACTTTGGAGCCTACAACATAAAATGCACTTTTGACATCGATCAGTTTTTCACTTTTGACATCCGTAACAACAATTTGCTTGACTTGAGACTCAATGGACTTCCAATCTGCCGCAAGGCAACGCATTGAACAGTATTGTTTTGCCGTACCATCTTTTAAGATAGCACTATGTGATGTTTTGTAAAACATTTTCAAGCTCATGCCACAAACGGGACAATACGCTTTTTCATCACCTTTTTGTACTAACTCAGGTTCACCCGTTGCCATCTTATTGAACTCTTCCGCATGCAATCCCAATGCTAACATGATTGTGAAAAACAGTGCCCATATGCTTTTTTGCATACCTTTCTCCTTTTAAATAATATCGTTGAGTTTATTCCCAAAGTGTTAAATTAGTGTTAAATGTCACACATAATACCATCATCTTTTTGGCATACGAATGCGCTATAATTATTTTAAAATTAAGGAGAAAAAATGGTTAAACATATTGTATTTTTCAAACTACCTGATAATTCTGAAGCCAATAAACAAGCGGTGAAAGATCGCATCATGAGTATGCAAGGTAAGCTCGCTTTTGTCAAACATCTTGAAATGGGTATCAATTTTTCACCCGAAGAGCGTGCGTTTGATATTGCCTTGATTAGTGATTTTGAAACGAAAGAAGACTTGCAAACCTATGCAACACACCCTATTCATCTAGAAGTCATTCACTTTATCAAATCACTCGATGCTGTCTCTAAAGTGGTCGATTACGAGTACTAATTTTTTGCCACATCCCCGCCAATAAAGAGAATGACGAAACGACAGAGCCCAGGACGATCAAAAAGCATGCAATCCAAATTGCACTATTTGGAGCGGATCGTCCAAAGAAAACGAGCATCAGCGTTGAAAGCAGTGGTGTCGCATACGATAGAGAGCCTATCAATTTGATATCACCTTGCTTCATTCCATAATCCCATACGAAAAAAGCGATACCAACAGGTCCAAGCCCCAATCCAATTGCCGCTAACAACTCTTGTGTATTTGGAATATAGGTCTGCTCAAACACGAGATGTGCCACAAGGGAGAGCAGTGCACTTGCGCCACAAAAACCGCCAACGGAAAGTGTGGGAATAGCACCAAAGTAGCGGGAGAGTACAGAGTAGCTACTCCAAATCAACGCACAGAAAAGAGCATACATGTAACCTTGTGCATGTTGAGAAGAAAAAGCAATCTCTTTGTCAAAACCTAAGAGCATAAAGACTCCCAAAAAGCCTAAGAATGCTCCCATAAAGTGAAACCACTTCAATTTTTCACGTGGCAAGAAGCTACTGAGGAGTACAATGAGTAAAGGCCAAAGGTAATTAATAAGATTGGCTTCCAAAGCAGGAGCACTTTTGAGAGCTAAAAAATAGAAGAAGTGGTAACCAAAGAGACCGTAAATACCAAGTAACCAAACTTTCCATGGTAATTTGAGATGAATGCCAATACCTTTCCCCTCTTTAATCCACAAAAAAAGTCCCAGTGTAAAGGCAATGCTAAAAGCAATAAACGTTAATTCAAAAGGAGGAATCCGGTTGGTAAAAACTGTAAATAAAGCTAAGGTTGCCCAAAGTAATATGGCAATAATGCCTGCAATGTTTCCTTTTTGTGCACGATTCATTTTCATATCCATCATTATTGCGTTATAATTTGATCTTTTGAAAGGTAATATGTGAAAAAAATACTTCTCTGTGCTATTGTAGCACAAATCCCTTGGGCACTTTTGGCGAGCGACACCAGTGTTCTGGAGGAAAAAGCAACGCATGGTGACGCACACGCTGCTTATGAATTGGCTAAATTCTATGAAGCACAACATGAATCTGATCGTTCATTCTTATGGTATAAGCAGGCTGCTATTTTAAGCTTGGAAACGAAAACGACACAAAATAAGGCACTTGAAAGTGGTTTAACAGAGCAACTTCAAAAAATAGAGCGTAAAGAAACTGTGTATAGCTCATTTTTAACTCCGTACAATGATGATGCGGAAACCAAAAGTTCAGTGCAACAAATGGTAACACAATCCTTCGACATTGCTCCGTATAAGATGAACTATCTTTTACCAATTACCTATGATGCTGTTAGCCATGACAACAGAGATCATCAAGAGACAAAATTCCAAGTAAGTTTCCAAAAAGGTTTGACCGATAACCTCTTAGGCTTACATGAAAGTTTTGTTGTTGCCTATACCCAAACATCATGGTGGCAAACAGCCGCAGAATCAGCACCATTTCGTGAAACAAACTATCAACCTGAGCTCTTCATGATTATGCCTCACTTTGATAAAGACAGTTTTATGAAAGCCTACCAATTTGGTATTTTGCATGAATCCAATGGACAAGGCGGAGAAAAATCACGCTCTTGGAACCGTTTATATGCTAAAACATTTTTACAAGCAGGTGGTTTAGTCATTGCGCCACGTATTTGGTATCGTATTCCAGAAAATAGTGCCACAGATGACAATCCAAATATAGATGACTATCTTGGCTCTGCAGATCTTGAGCTTATTTATCCGTGGAAACAACAGACATTTAAAATGCTCTTAAGAAATAATCTACAATCAGAAAACAACAGAGGTGCTGCTCAGTTTGATTGGACATTCCCACTTTGGGAAAAAGATTTATTTGGATATGTACAACTGTATAGTGGTTATGCAGAAAGTCTTATTGACTATGATAAACGAAGTAATCGTATCGGTCTGGGTTTTGCACTTTCCCGATAATTAAACGTAAAAGAAACTCCACAAAGCGATGTGGGGTTTCTTTACATGTAAGCGTTAGTTAAAGTCTCTAGGAGATCTTCTTGGACGCTCTTCTCTAGGTCTAGCTTCATTAACTTTTAAAGTTCTTCCGCCGATCTCTTTTTCATTTGTTGCTTCGATAGCAGCTTTTGCTTCTGAATCATTTGGCATTTCAACAAAACCGAAACCTTTTGATCGTCCAGTCTCTCTATCACTGATGATTCTTGCACTTGATACTTCACCATACGCTGAAAACATCTCTTGAAGTTGTTCTCCCGTCATCTCATACTTTACATTGCCCACGTAAATATTCATTTACCGTACTCCTCATTTTTGGATCATTCACGTTACCTTGTGCCCGTAACTTTCGTTAACCTTAAGATAACACTGAACGACTTTGCAAAATCATTGTAGCATAAAATCAAGATTTCTAAGCAGAGAGGCGATTGTTTTTGCAAACAATGAGAAGAAATGACACACTCTTATCACACACTCTCTTAAGAGAAATGGTGTTATAATAGATCAAACTTCTTGCGAAAGCAAGAAATTTAAATGCACGTTTTCAAGAGTTTTTACAAAGCTCTATCAAAAATAAAGAGGGGCGGATGAAACTAACCCATTTAGATGAAAAAGATCGACCGAAAATGGTCGATGTTAGCGACAAAATAGAGAGTTTTAGAGTTGCTGTTGCCAGTGGTACAATTACAATGAGTCAAATCGCATTTGATATGATTATTTCGCAACAAACGAAGAAGGGACCTGTTCTTCAAACGGCTGTTATTGCTGCCATTATGGGAACGAAAAAAACCAGTGATCTTATTCCTATGTGCCATCCATTGATGCTTACTTCTGTGAACTGTGATGTTGAAGAGCTTCCAAAACTTCCAGGATTTAAACTAACAGTCACAGCAAAACTCAAAGGACAAACAGGCGTTGAAATGGAAGCCCTTACGGGGGTCAGTATTGGTCTTCTAACTATTTATGATATGTCTAAAGCCATTGATAAATCAATGGTGCTGAATGATATTCGTCTTGAATCCAAAAGTGGAGGAAAAAGTGGAAACTACACCCGAACTTCAGCTTGATTATCCTTGTCATTGGGAATATAAATTGGTTCTAAGTTCTGAACACAATGTCACAACCTTAGTGCAGGAGATACTCGAAGATCGTATACATGAAATTCGAAAATCACAAAATAGTAACAAAGGCAATTACGCCAGTTATACCCTACGCATACTTGTCCATAATGCTGACGATCGTAAAATGCTTTTTCAAATGCTCAAAGCACATCAACATATAAAATTCGTACTATAAAAGAGAGGTTACCATGGAATCAACTTACACTATTTTTTTAGCCACGCTCAAAGAGAATAAAGAGCATGCCGATCTTTATAAACTCATTAGTGAGCTTACTTTTGAACTTTCACGTAAAAAAATTCAACGTCTGAAGGACGAAGTCAATATCAACAATCGTATAGGAGAGTTATTTGAGCTCTATTGCAAAGCACTACACGATGAGGGACTTAAAACATCTCGTGCTATTAGTAGTGTCATCGATGGTCTTTTAAAAGCAACAACTCACGAGAAAGAGGCATTTTTATATAAAAGCATCTATGAAAAAGAGCAGCTAGAAAAAAGTATTTATACACAAAAGCAGCAAATTCGCACAGTACTTGCAGATACCTTTAACACCATAGAAGCACATATCGTATCTATGCAACCTGAAACACAACAAAATGCTTTGACAGCTGTACATGACACGAAACTTCGTGGAATTGAAATGCTCGGTATTTTAAAAGAGACAACCGCAGAGGCACTGTTAACAACTCTTGAAAATGGCAGTGATGTTGCAGATACGATTCATGAAATCACTAAAAATCTTACATTTCAAACCATTCATGAAGGTGATTTTACAAAACAGCGCATAATCAATATCTCAAGTACCATTATTGGCGCGAGTATTGAAATTGCAGATGAAGACCTAGGACACGCCAAAGATATTTTAGACGGCTCTATCAACGGTGTAAGAGAAGGTATCACTAAAGCGATTGAAAAGTTTAAAAATGATCTTAAATACGCACCAACAGATGCAATGGAAGGACTCCTTGAAACAGACCTTTCAGAGCTTCGTAAAGACCTTGTACGCATTGATGAGCAATTTATTACCCTCTTGGAGGTTCTTGCTTCTCAAAGTGAAGGAATCTCTGCTAGTCTTGTTAAAGAGATGATTAAAGAGATGACTAGTTCAACCGTCAAAATTAAACGAGCTGCCAATGATGCAAAAGAGGTTATTGGCGAACGTATAGAGCAACTGAAAGCTGAAGCTTCAGTCTTTGAAAAAACCTTTAAAGATAGAGCTGAGAAAAAACTCGAATCACTCAAAAAAGATGTTAATGAATTTGAGAAAAAAGCCTCTGCGAAAGTAGAATCATTTAAACAATTTGAATTTGAAAATGACACGGCTAAACAAGTTGCACAAGAAGCGAAAAAATTAGGATTTCGTGCTTGGGAAGTAGCAAAGAATATGATGGATGGTGCCGTAAAAGGGGCTAAAGAAGCCATGAAAAAAGAGGACAAATAGCCCTTATTTTAGCTTTACATGTAAGGAAAAATCTTTACATGTAAAGATCTATTCTGGCACGTTAGGCGCTGTAAAAACGATATTGAGAATATCATCGTTTGTTTTATCATTGGCTTTTGCAATTTCAGAAACAGATTGCTTACTAGAAGCAATGATTTGCTTATCTGCCAATACTTTCACCATCATCGCTTCATCTAAATCTACAAAAGCCGCCACTTTGGAAAGTGGTGCATTCATCATCGTCCCAATAATTTTACTTTTTGGATTAATACCTTTTTCTTGTGGGTTCAATAACGGTGCAATGATAATTGCAGTAATAACGAAGAATCCAAAAAAGATAGAGACTAGCGTAGAGCGTTTTTTAAAGTAAGTGATAAATCCATTCCAATTTTTGAGCAAGTGCACACAAGAAATGGCGACAAAGGCAAAACCTAACCAAATATGCAGTGCCTCACTGGAGAGCATACGAATTTTGAAATACATCATAACACCCGTAATGGAAACAACTACAAACATAACCGTTAATAACGCACTTAATATATGTCGAGGAATAACGTTCATCTATAACTCCTTAATTTCGCTTGGAAGTATAGATGATCTATGTTAATCCTTTGTTAATTACTCAATGCCTTGTGAGTGCATAAACATTACTTTATCCGCAACCATTTTCACTTTGATATACTGTTTTTCATCACCCCAAGTACAGTCACTCATACCCGCAAGTGAATCACATTTCGTTGCTTTTCCTAAAATATCAGTTACTTGAGTGTAACTCATGCCCACTTGAATCTTGTCATAATTCTCTTTGCTCAGTTTTGAGCACCCTATAAAGACAAGCAACACTAAAGCCATCATGATATATCGCATGCTCACTCCTTGATTCTATCTTGTAATAGACTAGCATATTTTTACTGTTTTTTGACTTTTTGATCTACAATAGATGACAATGATAGGGTGAGAAAAGATAACTAGAAGTTTATAATGAATAAAAAAAGAGAGGCCATAAGACCTCTCTAGGAAACTCAGATTAATATCTGTATCTTAAAGATAATCGTAAATCTTGAGCTGTTTTAACTGCACCTGGTGTTGAATCAACATCCATTGGAGTACCTGTCCAACCAAAGAAAGTATCACTACCAGTATAAGCATAATCAATATAAACATAGCTAAGTTGTGCCGTCAAGTTTTTACCGACAACTGGCATAATATAGTAGAGTTCATATGCATTACCACGTGCTGCAAGCTTAGATCCCGCTAGAGTATCCTCCCCATAGGTAAAGCTTCTCCAGTATTTGCTACCATGATTATATTCAAGACCAAGTCTTTGACCTTTCATGATACCTGGAACTTGAATACCTGTATAAATTGAAGAACCAAATTTTTTATCAGTAGACCCAAGCATACCAGGCATATCAACAAGTGCCATATACGGATATGTTGTAGTACCCATTATACCTCTTGCAGAATTTCCGTTAGGATCTGTTTGGCTAAATGCATAAGAAAGGAAGAAAATACTATCATCTAAGAAATCGCTGATACCATCACCAATACCATTAACTTCTAAGGATAAAGCACCACCTGTCATATCACCTACATCTTTTAAGTTATATATTGGAGTCATTGCTGTTAACGACCCAAATGGATTGCTTGGATCTGTCATATACATCCCGCCAATACCATAAATATTCATATCCATCATATTTTTTGCAACAAAGTAATTACCCATTAATTTATATTGGCCATTGTCAAAGAATTGAACAATTAAACCAGCTAAATCCATATTTGGGGTTTGATCATCATTAACATAACCTGGATTAAAGCCCATACTACTAAAATTCATTGAATATGCCCCAGTCGTATTTGAGAATCCTCTACCTAAACACAACTTAGCATAAAGTCCTGAGATACCAGTAACTTTATCAAAGTCAAATTTAAAACTAGCACCATCAAATTCCATATTGATATTATGACTAATTGGTGAAGCTGGATTTTCATTATCATTTCTTAGATTTGCCAAGAAGCCGTCAACTGATGGACGGCGACCAAATGAAGCACTATAATGGACATCACCCATATCACCAGTATATAAGAAATAGGCCTCTCTTAAACGAATATTTGAATCATTCGGTTTTTGAGAATCATACCAGTCAAAGCCTTGAAAATAACTAGTGCTACTCATATTAGTTTGACCAAATGCTTTATATGCTGCTAAAGACCCCTTAAATACTAAATTGTCTGCTGGCTGTGCACCCATACCAAGAATAAGTTTATTGGTCCAAACGCCGTTATCTTGTTTATCGGCACCTTGAATTTTGTAATCTACATAATCATATGCCGTTCTAAAATCAACATTCCATTTAATATTATCACCTGCATCATGTGCTTTGATCTCAGAAACTTGAGCTCGAAGTGCATCTATATTGATTTTTGATTGAGCACTTTGGAGCTCGGCCATTTGCGCTTTAAGCGCTTCAACTTCTTGCTTGAGTGAATCATCAGCAGCAAATGCTGAAGATGATAATGCAGCTCCTATGAGCAATGGAGCAATAAATTTCTTCATCTTTTTTTTACCTTTTTAAGTAAGAATTATTTTACACAACTAGCAAGACGGAACGTTGCCGCTATCGCTTGCAAACTCAACACAGAAATCTCTAATATCTGGCATAAATTTCTCAAATTTATCGCCTTTTAGAAAGCCATCTAACCCTGGATATTTTTTTGAATACTCAGCAACAAATTTTTCTGCTTTACCATCAAAAAGTGCTTTCCACTCTGCTTGAGTGTGTTGTGTTGCGAATTTCGCACCATTCATTCCTGAACCATCTTTCATATACTTAAGATAGTACTTTTGTCCTTTTGCTGCATCTGCAAATGCAGATGTACTCATTAACCCCAATACCAAGAATGCTGAAACAAGTAAACCGAAGACTTTTTTCATCATTTCTCCTTTCCAAAATTTAAATATGGAGTCATCATAACAAAAGTAAAATAAATTTTAATTTAAAAAGTTAATTATTAGAAGAAATAAGTAAATATTATTTTTACTTTTCTTAAAAAATGAGGTTTAAAACTGAAAAGTGGCACTATTTAAGTAAATATTATTTAACTTTAATAATTGCTTTTCAGATAATTTTATTATTTATCTGAAAAGCATAAAATATTTTAGAAAGAATTAACAAGACGGAACGTTGCCGCTATCGCTTGCAAACTCAACACAGAAATCTCTAATATCTGGCATAAATTTCTCAAATTTATCGCCTTTTAGAAAGCCATCTAACCCTGGATATTTTTTAGAATACTCAGCAACAAATTTCTCTGCTTTACCATCAAAAAGTGCTTTCCACTCTGCTTGAGTGTGTTGTGTTGCGAATTTCGCACCATTCATTCCTGAACCATCTTTCATATACTTGAGATAGTACTTTTGTCCTTTCGCTGCATCTGCAAATGCAGATGTACTCATTAACCCCAATACCAAGAATGCTGAAACAAGTAAACCGAAGACTTTTTTCATGTTATATCCTTATAATTTAAGTTGAACGTTCATAGTAACGCAAAGAGTCTAAAAGATAATTGAAAAAATAAAACTGTATATATTTAATAATAATTATAATAAAAATAAATGATATTTAAATAGTGAGCTTACAAAATTTTATTAAACAAAAGGGCAGCAGAATACCAAGAGAGATAAAGAGGTGTATAAAGTGAAGAAGAGATCATATGATGATTTATGATCAAATAATGATGAAACTTTGTATTGAGAATAATCAGAGGGAAAGCGCCTTTGAATAAGACGAGATAAAAGGTATGTTGTAAAAGAAAGAATCACGAACTGGCAGCGACCTACGTTTCCATCCCAGTAAGGGAAAGTATTATCGGCGATGAAGAGCTTAGCTTC
>Ga0183095_10343_pt3 | contig 73915 bp, 46 predicted proteins | sample BioMet4_FD_130346 | JGI IMG/M metagenome (GOLD analysis project Ga0183095, IMG submission 130346) | Microbial communities from bioreactor (seeded with sewage sludge) at LBNL, California, USA - Biofuel metagenome 4 (v2) (version 3) | ecosystem: Engineered > Bioreactor > Anaerobic > Unclassified ... | reverse complement strand
ACTGACCTTCCGCAGATGTCTGACAAATTATCTATTTTTCCATTAATCTAAATATTAGAAATATCTTTGTCTTTCTCCAGATTTAATTATGCTTGTTACAACACGTTCTCTTGATCATCACGGAATTCGTTTCTGGCATTTATGATGAACTTGAAATTGGAAAAGTGATTGATGAAGTGCTGCCCAAACTTGGGCAGCACAAGTTAGCTCATTCTATTGTAGTAAAGGCAATGATTCTTAACTGTCTTGGTTTCGTAGACAGTCGTCTTTACATGTACTCTCAGTACTTTGAAACCCTTCCTGTTGAGAGGCTTCTTGGTCCCGCGATCAGTGCTTCTGACCTTACTGATGATGTTTTAGGTCGAACTCTTGACGAAATATATGAAGCAGATCCTACTCAACTTTTCATGAAGCTTTCCTTGAAAATGATGAAAATTGTTAACATCAGGACTCAACTTCTCCAATCTGACACCACTAATTTTAGCCTTCATGGAGATTACAATTATATCAATGACGGTTCTGTCATTGAAATCACATATGGTCATGCAAAAGACGGTAGAGATGACCTGAAACGCTTTGGACTTGGAATGATAACAAATCAGTATGGAATTCCACTATTTGCAAAGGCTTACTCTGGTAACGCATCAGACAAAGAAACCATTATAGAGGCAATGAAAAGACTTCAGGAAAACATAACGTTTCCTGATGATGTTTACTACATAGCTGATAGTGCTCTATATTCTGAAGGAAACATCAAAGCAATGATAGAAGGCATGAAGTGGATTACTCGTGTTCCTTCAACCCTAAACCTCGCAAAAACCTTGTTGATTTCTGATCTTGAGTTTAAAAACGGAGAGGATCCACGCTATTCATTTTATGAAACCATTGTTGAATATGGTGGTATAAAGCAAAAATGGATAGTTGTTCATTCCACAGAAATGCAGAAAAGAAAAGACATTACTTTTGAAAGAAAAATCCAGAAGAAGGTTAATGAATCTCAGAAAGATCTCAAAGACCTAAAAAAGATCAAGTTTGCTTGTGAAAAGGATGCCTTAGCAGCTTTGGAAAGGTGGAAGAAAGAGAACCCTCATTGTTTGCTGGAAACCGTAGAGATTTCCACGGTTTCAACAAAGGAAAACGGTAAAAGAGGAAGACCAAAAAAGAATGAAAAGCTTATTTTTCACTATGTTGTAAATGCAAAAGCAGTCCGAAACTACGAAATAGAATTGAATGAAAAAGAGTATCAAGGAAGATTTATAATCGCAAGTAACGATCTCAATCTTGATGCTGAAAAGATGCTGGAATACTACAAGAACCAGAGCAAGGTTGAAAAAGGTTTCAGGTTCATAAAGGACAAAAGTTTTAGGGTTTCCGAGGTTTATTTGAAAAAACCGCAAAGAATTGAAGCTCTCTCAATGATAATGGTGTTAACTCTGATGGTCTATTCGGTAGCGGAATGGAAGCTGAGAGAGAAGCTAAAAGAAACAGGGGAAACAGTACCTAATCAGGTTAAAAAGCAAACTCAAAAGCCCACTTTGAAGTGGGCTTTTGTGCTGATGAGGGGAATTACAGAAGTAAAAGTGGAAGTTGATTCAAAGGTGATAACCAAAATTGCCAACATGGATGAAGTTAAGAGCAAGATAATAAGGTTGATGGGGGAAAATTGTGAAAAATACTACTTTTGAGTGGAGATCTGCGGAAGGTCAGGTATTACATAATTGCTGAATAATTTGTGGTTTGAGTTTGATTCACATAATGATTAGAAGACTGGCTAAAATCAAACCTTTGTCCGAATGAGAATGAATAGAATGAGAATGAGAATGAATATTAAGACATGCTCTTAGAGCTTATCCGAAAAGTCAGTAACACATGTTGAAAAGTTACAACATGTCTATAATAGCAGAATGTTACAACATGTCTATAATAGCAGAATATTCATTACGGTATTTCCTATTTCATCATATTATAAAAGTTCTAACATGTAATCACTTTTGGATAGGCTCTTAAAGATTGTTTTAAGTTACCTTAATTCTTTGGTAATGGCGTTAGTTATTGAAAAATGTAAATGTAACCTCTTTTTCGTAGTTGATCAATAACTTCCGGACATGACTAATTCTTTAGGAACTATATTTTTAGGAACTATATTTTTAGGAACTATATTTTTAGGAACTATATTTAATAATGTGTATAATAACACGGTTTAATAATGTGTATAATAACATGGTATTAAAAATTTTATTTAAAAATTTGAGTATAAAAAAGTATTTATGTTTGAACTGTTATTAAGCTTGATGGTTTTCTGATACAATGGAAAAAGGGTGGAATGACATTAAAAAAGACAATTTATTTTATTGAAGTAAACACTTTTATGACTTACTTTATATAAAATTTGTCTTATTATTGTGTATTGCGGTTTTCAAACAAATCTGTACTTCATAAACCAGGTATGGGTTAATTTCTGTTTAAACATGTAAATGCACTTATAAGAGAGATCATTATGAGTTCTCACAATCGTCTTGTATCATCCTTTAAAGATAAAATGAAATCCAGCTGGCCTTATACTCTAGCTGTTATAATAATCGCTTTTATATCTTTGCGAATAAAAACACTTCCTGCAGACACCGTATTCTTATCCAATGGGTTTGTAAAATTTGTTAGTGACGATCCCTGGTACCATATGCGGCTTCTAGGTTTTCTTCTTCAAAATTATCCACATGGGTTATTTTTCGAGCCATGGACACATTACCCTTATGGTACTTACAATCATTATGGCCCATTGTTTGAGCAGCTAATGGCTATTCCTGCCCTGATTTTGGGTCTGGGTCATCCTAGCTCAGAGCTGGTTAATACTATAGGAGCATATTTTCCTGCAGTCCTGGGAGCTCTTACTGTCATACCTGTTTATTATATAGGAAAATACCTTGGAGGTCGTAAATCAGGTATAATTGCAGCGATTTTAATCGCTTTAGCTCCAGGACAGTTTCTAGCCCGTTCGATGATTGGCTTTACAGACAATCATATAGCTGAATCCCTATTCAGTACCTTTTTCATAATGTTTTTCATGCTGGCGTTAATTTCTGCAAAAAGAAATGAGCTGTGCTTTGAGCATATATTTAATAAAGACTTTGATGTCCTGAAAAAGCCTTTGATGTATGCTGTTATGGCAGGCATAATGTATTCAGCCTATCAGCTTTCGTGGGTAGGAGCTTCTCTCTTTGCATTCATCACTCTGATTTATGCTGTACTCCAATATGTTCTTAATAATTTACGCAAAGAATCCAGCGACTATCTTGGAATTGTAGGAATAACCACTTTTTTATTAAGCGCAGTACTCCTATTACCCTCTGTTCACCCCGAAATTGGATTTGATATGTATGCCTACTCCTGGTTCACTGTTGTCGTGGCCATTGGGACATCGATCGGTTTCGTGGTCTTAAGTTTTATTGAGAGGGCATTCGTAAAGAAAGGATTGAATTCCTATTACTACCCACTAGCGATATTAGGAGTCTGTGCCGTTGGGTTGATAGCAATAAATATCATTGCTCCATCACTTTATTCAACTATAATCAATGCGCCAAAAGCAATCTTCGCAGTTAGTACCGGCGGAACTGCCTCTATTGCTGAAGCTTCTTCTATTTTTTATATGGAAGGAGTTTTCGGCTGGTCAGGAGTTTTTGGGAATTTTACTGCTCCAGGATTCATTGTCTCTATCCTCGGAATTATCCTCCTGATGGTAAGCATTTCACGGAAGTCAAAACCTGAAGAAGTACTGGTTGTTGTCTGGAGTATTCTTATTTTCCTTGCAATATATCGCCAAAACCGTTATGCATATTACTATTCCGTAAATGTTTCAGTTCTATGTGGTTATGTGGGAGGACTTTTACTTGAAAAAGTAAAATGGAATGAACTTAATGAAAAGTTCCAAAATAATGTAAAGTCGCTTGCAGATATCCCAGGTTTCCTTAAATCCATCAAAGTACAACAGATGTTTGCAGTTCTGGCTGTAATATTATTCCTGATTTATCCGGCATATGGATATGCAATACAACAAGCATCAACTGGCTCAAATGATCCTCCAGATACCTGGATAGAAGCGTGCCAGTGGCTTCGCTCACATACTCCGGACACTGGAATGGATTATAATGGCATCTATGATGCTCCTAAAAACGGAGAAACTTTCCAATATCCCGATACTGCATATGGTGTTATGTCCTGGTGGGACTATGGTGACTATATCGAAATCTTTGGGCACAGAATACCTGACGCCAATCCTTTCCAGGAGGGAATAGGAGGGCGTAGAGAAAGCATTAACGAGACAAATCAGCCAGGTGCTGCAACCTTTTTCACGGCTCCATCCGAAAAAGAAGCAACTTCAGTGCTAAAAGCTATAGATCCAAGACCTGGTAAGATAGGTGCACGCTACATAATGTCTGATGCCAGAATGGCCACAGATATATTCTGGGCAATGCCTGCCTGGACTCTTGATAATGACGGGTATTATCAGCCTTACTGGACAAGTAGCGGGTATGTGAGCATACCTTCCACCCGTTACTTCAATTCCATGGAGGCAAGGCTGCACATCTTTGATGGAAACGGCTTGAAACAGTACCGTATGGTTTATGAGACCGAGGCTTATCAGACCGACGAAACCAGGTATAAACAGGTCTATAATTTAGTCTTTGGCGGAAACATTTCCGTAGCTGATACCGGCTATGTCAAGATCTTCGAGTATGTCAAAGGTGCAAACATAACCGGAACAGCTTCCCCGAATGAGACCGTTAAATTAAACACTACAATTCTTACAAACCAGGGAAGAACGTTTGCCTACTCCCAGTCAACAACTGCAGATTCACAGGGTCGGTATGAATTTACAGTGCCTTATTCAACCGACGGCCCGATTTCAGGTCAGACCCAGTTCGAGACTGCCCCTTCAGGTCCCTATGTCTTGAGCTATGGCAATACGACAAAAGACGTGAGCGTAAGTGAGGAAGCTGTATTAAATGGAGAAAAAATAAATGTCTAAAAAATATTGAATTTACATTTTCTTCTCTGATTATAGAGACTTACCAAAAGGAAGCTGTCAAGTTGGGTAGGATAGACAATTTGTAGATTTGACGGTAGCTTGAACTAACGCGTATCCCTCATAAACTTGACAGTACCCTTTTGAACATACTACGCACGAAGTAGATGTTAAAAACTTGAAAAAATTTGCGCGGATAAAAAATATCACTGTATTGAAAAGTCCACATAACATATTGGGCTTAAAGACTCTCTAAAGAGATAACAAAGCAGAATTATGATAAAAATTACAGAAATAAAAATCAAATTGCGGGCGGCCGCCATACACTAAATAGGCTGTCCTACAATTACTGCTGGTAATAATCAAAGTTCTTCTTTTTTCTATTTAAAAGCTTTATCTATCTTATTTTTCACATTTTTTTGCCCTGAAATTAAATTATCGGACAGCCGGTAAAGGACAGGATACTCGTAACCCCCCGCGTTCACGATGTAATAATTTCGGATAGGCTCTTAATATGAACGATTTAAATTTTAAGAAGCCTCTAAATGTTATCTTCTTTTATACTCTCTGCACTTCTGTACGAATTTTCCTGCCGGGAAAGTCGCAGGATGAGAGTGCATATACCCTGCGAGAGTATTGTGCTCAATAAGCCCGTCAAAACCGTCCTGTATACCTTTTCCTCGGAGCATTTCGTATGCGAATTTTGCATCACGGTCACATTCTGTAATAGAAAAATGGAACTCATGACCTTTTATGTTATGAGAACAAAAATTTCTGTTTAGAGGGTGGGCTTCGGTATAGTCCAGAGCGTTAAGCTGATTTGTCATATGTGTATTCCCAGGCACGACATCTGCCATTTTATAGACTCTGCCATCTACTTCATAAGTTCTGCAGAGGTAGAGCAGACCGCCGCATTCTGCATATATGGGCAGACCATCAGATGAAAGGTCTTTAAGCTTGTGTGTAGTTTTTGAATTTTCAAGGGATTCTGCATAAAGTTCAGGATATCCGCCTCCAAGATATACTCCATCTACGTCCGGTATTTCTCCTGCCATCGGGCTAAAAAATTCGACTTCAGCTCCATGATACTTGAAGGCATCGAACATATCCTGGTAATAAAAACAGAATGCAGGGTCCATGGCGATTCCTATCCTGACATCTGTCTCCGTCTCTTTCATGTCAGAAATTTCCGGAATTGAACAGGGTTCGGCAAGTTCAAGAATTGCATCAAGGTCAACGTTCTCCTCAATAAATGATGCCATCTCTTCTGTATTGTAATCATTTTCGTGAGCCATATACAGACCGAGATGCCTGGAAGGAACTTCAATATCTTTCCTTCGTGGAATCTCGCCTACAACAGGGATTTCACCCGGAAGTGAATTTTTTACAAGTTCTGCGTGGCGTGGACTTCCAACCTGATTCAGGATTACGCCTGAAACCTTTACTTCAGGATCAAACTCCGAGTACCCTTTAAGGAGAGCAGCGGTACTTCTGGACATGCCATTGACATCTATTACCAGAATCACCGGTAAGTCCAGAATTTTTGCAACCTGTGCTGAGCTTGCAATTTCAGTAGAATCGACTCCATCAAAAAGTCCCATTACACCTTCTACCACCATGATATCCGCATCTGCAGACGTTCTGGCTACAGTCTGCCTGACCCCATCTATACCCATTATATATGTGTCCAGATTCCTTGAAGGGCGCCTGCAGATTGCAGTATGATGGGAAGTATCAATGTAGTCAGGCCCTACTTTATAAGGCTGGACTTTTAACTGCCTTTGCTTAAGGGCAGCCATGATGCCCACCGAAACTGTAGTTTTTCCAACTCCACTATGTGTTCCCGCGATAAGTATTCCTTTAGTCATCTGCTGGGTATTGTTGCCTTTAAAATATATTAAAGCTATTAGTCCAGCTGTAAGTGCTTGCCTGATATTCGGCAGGTAAACATTAAATTTTGAACATTTTTTACTTGCAGGGGTTTTCAAACGTTAAATAATATGTAATGTGTTTAAAAGACTCAGTTCCAAAATTCAGTGATAAAAGTAAGTGTAACAACAGATTGTGCCACTGGATTCGATGCATGTCCACCTATTTTTCATTTCTTAGAAATTTCAGCTGGAAGCTAAAAATGGGAGGTTTTGAGGTTATTTGTCTGAGATAACTATTAGCAGAGACTGTATAAAACAAGTGGTATAAAAGTAAAAGTGATAAGTCAACTTTTAACCAAGTCAACTTTCAACTTTTCAAATTATCTAACAACAATAGTCTTATGAACCCACAACTTCCACTTATAACCAGTGCACTTGATAGTCAGGCAACTAATATAAGAACCATTCTTTGAAAACTTGTGTACCGGATTTTTTAGTGATGGAGTAATTTTTGTTCCTTGAAGATAAGTTCCGTCTCCAAAGTCCCATCTGATATATGTCTCTTTACCTCTTGACAGGTCCTTGAATTTTACTAGTCGTGGATCAGTATTCGAAGCGGCTACCGCCGTATAATCAATGTAATTACCCCCACCAGTTAGACGTTGTGTTGCTGGAGGAGTTCCTGCACCAAGGGGAGTTTTGTACGCATAAACTGATGCAGAGGCTGCTGTAGACAATAAAGTCAACATCATTAATACGGTGAAAACAGATATCGCTATAAACTTTCCATTATTTTTTATATAAATTTCCTCCTGTTTTTTCCATAATTTGATCCGGGTATGCCCGTAACCAAAAATAACAGAGTAAATTTACTCAAAAATCACAGGGTAAATTAAAATATAAGCATACTTATTTACCAGGGAATTAAATAAAAATCTAAATGCGAGTTTAAAGCTTGATAAAGCTTTATTTTTGTTTATAAAACATGATGACAATATAAATTTATTTATTAATAATTTCAGCTTTTATAATAAAAAAATAAGGATTATTATAAGTTTATACAATACAAACTCTTACAAAAGTTCTTTATTGCTCAAGGAGTGCCGGGAGCTAAGAATGCCCGTCCTTACAGGTTGCCTGACAATTCAATTTCAGGGCAAAAACATATAAAAAACAAGGGGCATCTAAAGCCTTTAAATCGAAAAAGAAGAAATTGTTATATTATTGACAGCAATTATCGGACAGCCTCTAAAGATCAGAGTAGTTGTGACCCTCTGAGCTCCCGATGTAATAAATTGCTGAATTCAAAAGTAACCAGGTCAAAAAGAGAAACATCAAGCTTGAATTTGATTTTCAACAACAGGTATTCCTATATTTTAGATATGTTACTTTAACACTTAAGAAACGAATGAAAGTTATCCACTCAAAACAGCGAAGAGCCGACGTCACTTACATTGGTTAAACTTACCCGGGATTCCGGAATAAGAAGCTTTAAATTTGGATTTGAAATTTTGTTTAAATGCATTAGATATCTATTTTTGGCTCTTCGCCATTCTCTATGGATAAGATGATTTTCAATTCAAGACCGCATTGGTTTTTATGAGGAAATTATGAGGATATCCACAAAAAACAACGAAGAGCCCTATTTTTTTATCTGAATAACTACTAATTATTAGCTAAAAACCTTTTTTTATATATTTTATTTCCTAATTTTCGAGTGGGTAACTTACATTTAGCCCCTAATGTATAAGCAGCATATACAAAATATACAAACAGTCACGGTTGAAAATCACATCAAAACTTTATGTTTTTCTATTTGATCTAAATACTTTCTAACTAAACAATTATCTTCAACCCATACAAAACAGCAAAGAGCTTTTTTTAAATTTTTTATCTAATAAAATTGACTTAAATTATATTGTTTTATTATTTTCTTTTTTAATAAACATGTCAATTAATATCGAAATATTCATATATTTATATACAGAATTATACTCAAAACAATAAAATTTGTTTGTTTTAATGAATATTAAACATAAAATCCCCGTATCAGTCAAGATAGAAATGCTCATAGAGTGTTATTTTTATGTTAATATCAACGAGCTGAAAGGTTGCCAATATATTCTGATAATCAATCCATGAATGCTCAGGAAGTGATGCATAGTGACAGGCATGTTATTCGAATCAGATAATCCCCATCAGGAAATGAAATTGATATTGGAAACATCATCCGGAGAAAAGGTATTCCGGAATGAGGATAGCATTGTTTTGAGACTCCCAAAAAACAGAAACTGCCTGAGTACCTCTTACGTTAATGGCGGGTATTCGGAAGGTCTCGAAGCAGTCTTCAACCATCAGCCAAAGCCGACTGAAGGTTGTCGCTCTGAGGACATGGAAGGAGGGAGTGTTGAAGCATATATACAAATTCATGCCAGACGGCTGGGACTCAATCCTGATAAGGTTGCAGCTCTGTTGACGGCGGCGAAGATGAAAAACGCAGTCATTTCCACGCGTTCATTTCGCACTCTTGAGGTCACCGCGATCGTCACAGCCGGAATCGAAGTTAATGGGGGACGGGCCGGAGACACTGCATCATGGCACGAGGAAAACGGAAAGTCGGTTTATGTTGGCGGCACTATTAATATCATTCTTCTGATCAACTCCTTCCTTCCGTCCCATGCACTCACACGTGCGGTTATAACGGCTACAGAGGCAAAGACAGTAGCGATCCAGCAGTTGATGGCAGCAAGTAAATATTCGACTGGTATAGCCACTGGTTCCGGGACAGACCAAATCTGCATCATCTCCAACATGGACAGTCCCGATGTCCTTACCTGGACCGGCAAGCACTCGAAAGTCGGGGAGCTCATTGCATTGTGCGTCATTGAGGCTACAACCAGAGCACTTGCACTCCAAACCGGCCTCTCTCCTGACTCTCAGCGTGATATGCTTGTCCGCCTTGATCGTTTCAAGATTGACGAGAAGCAGTACTGGGACACAGCTACATCACTTGAGGGTGAGAATAAGCGGGAAGCGTTCCTCCACACCCTGCGCGAATTTTCGAAAAAACCTGCAGTTGTCGCCATGGTCTCGTCCATCCTTCATATATGTGATGAAATTTCATGGGGACTGATGCCTGAACTTTCAGGGAAAAAGGCAGCACTATCCATGATGAAGGCACTACCCGGTATTTCTGGCATATCGCACGATCCTGACTGGGACCTGCTCTTTGATGAAAGGAAGTCAATACTCGACAACTGGGTCCGGCTGAGTGCATGGTGCGTCAAGAGTACATGTGTTGGCTCCCAATGACCGTCAAAACCCCGGTATATCCGTTCGCAGCGTAAGTGCCGGTCGACCCCGATAATCCCTATCGGGCTGCTCCTAATTTTCACCGCGGTTGTGGTGACGATCTCGGGATATGTGTTCAGGAAGATTACAGTGTGAAGATAGAATGAGTTGTACACAGGTGTAAGGATTCATTCTCTCCAATATCTTCAGGACTTACGCAATTATGCTGCAAAATCAAGTACATTAAACATCATAGTTAAAATTTTAATTATAGGTAATTATGAGTTTAATGCTATTGTTTTGTGCTTCAAGTGCGTGAGTCCTAAGCCATTAGGAAGAAAGAATGGCATTTCCTTACAAGGTTAAAAAATAATCGTTTGGTAAATCCTGACAACGAAGGAAATGTGCCACTTGAAACAGTAGATATTCCGCCAAAAGGACGTGTGGTTCACCTCAAAGCATATGGATTTGTAAAGGTGTTTCGGATAGTTTCAAAAGATGGAGACACGCAACACTGGGTTACAGATGTGCAGGATATGGATGAACCATATGGATGAATCAAAACGTGAGAAGTTGGCAAAGAAGTCGTGGAAACTTGAGGAATATCATAGAGGAATAAAGCAATTATGTGGTGTCGAAAAATGCCAGGCAAGAAAGGAAGAGTCACAAAGAGCACATATAATGTTCTCATTCAGAGCTTTTTTTAGACTGGAATTACAAAGAATCAAAAGTGGAATATCCTGGTTTGAAAGTGTTATGAAAATTAGAAGAGCAGCAGTGATAGCATATTTAAATAACCCCCTATACACAGTAAATTAATTTGTATATTTGCGGAGTTGCTAAAAACAATGTGCTAAGAGCCAACTGCGTAACTCATACATTAAAAAACAAAAAGTGAGAATAATATTATGACTGATATACACAAGGCGTCACTGCTTGCCACGCTTGGCAATATGTTTGCAAACGAAATAAACGATGCTCAGTATTCTACAGAAGTCTTACAGGGCGGCACAGTAGGTGATGTTGCAAAATTGTTCGGCAATGCGGAAACAGACAACGGCTTGCTCCCGTTTTCCATCATTGTAAAAACACAACGAAAATGGGATCGATATGGTGATCCTGACAGCTGGCGTCGGGAATATGACATCTATAAACAAGGATTGGCCGATGAACTGCCAAAGGTGCTCAAGCTTCCAAGGTGTTATTTACTGGAAGAAAGCAAAGGCGTCACCCAAATCTGGATGGAGTTTATCGAAGGCAAGACTGGAAACAAGAAGCTGCACGGCGATGAGCTTGCGCTTGCTGCTCAAAAATTGGGCGAATTACAAGCCGAGTTCCATCTGTATGGTAAGCGAGATTTGCCTTATCTGCGCAATTATCCGGCGGTTCGCTCCAGCTTTGATCTCTGGTGGAACCGCATGAAATCTCTTCTCAGCCGTCCCATCGACGGTTTCCCGGATGAGTTGAGGCATATTTTAAATGATTATGCCTTACGTGCTAACAACATATTTGCTTCATTTGATACGCTTCCCCTTACGCTGTGTCAGGGAGACGTTCATCATGACAACCTGATTTTTAGGGAATCCGCGGGCGAGACAGATATTTACCTGATTGATTGGGATTGCGCCGGGTACGGGTATATGGGAGAGGACGCCGTCGATGTCTTGATGGAGGCCTTTGTCTACTCAAGCAGGGATGTCGCGCTGCTGCCCGATTTCAAGCAAAAAATCATTGACGGATACTGCGAAGGGGTAAGAAGCCGGGGTATCGATTTTGCTATGTGTAATACACTCGTAAGGGATATTTTCGCCCTCGCTTGGGGATTCCGCATTGCCAACCTCTATTTGTTTTACAAGGATGAACTACCCAAAAAACGATGCATTGAAATATTGCAAGCTATGTTGACGGAGGAGAATATGAATGTTTAGTTTAATTATAGCCATCACACAAATTATTTACATTTATAGGCTCATGTGTACCTATTCAGCCTATAAAAAACAGCATTTGTTACCATATTAAGTCTCAGTAGCCATTTTTCCAACGATTCAACAGACAAATTTATGTAAATTGATTTTCTTTAATTGTTAGTGACTGACTGCGTTTCTTCCTTTTTATAAATTATTTTTAGAATTCCACATATTCACTAGAATCAATATCAACAGACATGTTTTGATAGGCTGAATAGTTACTTGATTTTCGACAATAATGATAATAACGTTCCAAATAAACTTATCTTTTGCACTCCTATAAAGCAAGTAAATCTGAAGAAAAATGTGATATAATTATCTTGATAAAGCAACGATCTTAGAATGAATTTTTCTTGGACAAAAAAACTAACTTTATTTCAGAGATCAACGGCTTTACATTTTGAAAACTCAACTTTATTTTTTAAATATGTTTATAAAGAATAAATGGCTAGTTATTAATCGAATAAAACAGATTAGCCAATGTATTGCCAAAATTATAGCAGATAATAACAAGCAAATGGAGGAAAAGAAATGTATCAATGCTTTATAGTGGAACATTATCTTAACAAGTCTGTAGACGTTTACTGCGGTGGGCCAGATGTTTTCACGGGAACCATAGAAGCCTGTGCCGATAATGTCCTCACTCTCAAAAACGATGGAAAGTATACCCATGTAGCCATAGATAAAATAATCGCTCTATGGCCTATTGATGGTGAAGCGGCTGTAACGGCTTCGGGCTCAAGTGCTCACCATTAATAAAATAATAGCTCTGTGAGAACAATATTAAATTTATAGTATCTATTCAGGTAGCTTTTGAATAGCTACAATTTTTCCTCTTTTGGAAGATAACTTTTTTCTGCCGTGTCGATTTTTTGTTAGCTTGTTAGGGGTTTGTATAAGAATTATTATCCTTTTATTGAGTATTATATAATTCAAGGAATAATAATACATCCAGGAGTGAGTCTCCAAATCTTAACCGACGCCGCATGATGTTCGCTTGAATAATTTTTATAGGGAGGTGCAACTCAATGGTAGAAGAAAAGAAAGAAGAGAGGAAGGAAGGAGAGAGGAAGGAAGAAGAGGAAGAGGCTGCTCATGTAGATCCGATACATCCTGAAGATGAACGAGGGGGAAAAAAGAAGCATCTGTTGAGTTGTGAAAAGACTAGCTGATCAGTGAAAAGAGTAGCTGATCATAACATTATAACCTGAGTTTGACAGTTTGATTTTTATGTGGGAAGATTGTTTTCATATCCGTTGGAATGATAAGTAATATTATTTCAACAAGTTTTTGCCCATTTTTTACGATTCTATTTGACAGATGATTCTCTTTCTCTTGATGGCCATTTTTATGATTTTTGACCCAATTTTTGGTATAGAATTTGACAGATAGCATGAATCTCAGATAAAATCTAGATACTATCCAAAAAGTCAGGTCCAAAAGTGCTAAAATGAGACAAAAATTTCTACTAATTTACCTTATAGTGATTGTGAAGCTGGAAAATCAGAGGCAATTTGACGAAATTTATGAATACTGTCAATTGATTTTTGACAAAAAATTGAAGCATCTCACTAAATTTAATTTATACTGTCAAACTAAGGTTATAATTCAACAGGTTGCTGGAAAGGGCTGAATAAGGTCTTTGATCCTCTAAATGCTGTAATTAACCCGGATGTCCAGGAGGCCCTTTTCCTATTCGAGAGCCCGGCGCTTGAAGGGCATCGTCGCGAATTTGCTGTAAATTTTATGTCAATTTTTTATATACTATGTGTAATTTTGTTCTTTCGATATGGAATTTTCTACTTTGTAACTTCTTGTCGCACTTACAGAAAATTAGGCACACTGCCTACAGAACAAAGATGAAGTCTATGAACATCTGACATTAATGAACAACTAATCTAATTATACTTAAAAAATAACTAAAGATATGGATTTAGATAATAGCTTTTAGCTTCGTAAATAACATAAATATAATAATAAGGGATTATCCGTTTTTGAGCCATTGAAATTAAAGTCTCTTTTGCACCTAAAGTCAAAGACGACGTTCTGACACGTGTAAAAAACATGAAAAACTGGGTTCTGCTGCAAAAAATCTGGTTATTTTACAAAATTAGTGAGTAACTTTACAATTAGAAAAGTTAACCACTCTTATCATCTAGAAAAATGGTACATAAAGATTTATAACCTTAAAGTGCGAGAAGAAAATTTTTGCAACACAACCCTTTCATTTATTTGTGCCTGTTTTGCAAGAATTTCATGCTCGTTTGGCAGGAATAAGGTCTTTAAATTTCGGGGTTGCAGGAGAAGGGGAAACTGCAGGAGCGACTTTGGGAGCACCTCTGCCCACAGGGACGCTGAACACGCTATTAAGTCCTGAGAGCTGCTGTGCAAGTATTGCACACTCCTGTCCGATGGCAGCAGCAAGCATCGGATCAAAGCCGCTTCCGAGTCCACCAAGATCGAACTCGGTGTCTCCTTCTATATTTACCCCTTCAAGAGATAGTATTTGTGCGTCTTTGATTATGTCTGTTATTTCTGATAACTTAATTTTCTTTGTCATGTAAACCTCACTTTATCCGTAAGTTTTTCGTTTGATAAGTGACTATATAAATAAAGTATAAATACAGATTTTACTATTCGATATGAAAGTACAGGTTTTGTTGCAAAAATTCTGAAAGTTAACAACTCTAATCACCTAGAAAATGGTACATAAAAGTATCAATTATAGCCTTAAAGTGCGAGAAGAAAATTTTTGCAACACAACTGGGTATTTGGGACCCAATGAAGGACCCCTAATTTGTTTCTATTCAGTTTCTATGTTTTTTCAATCCTTGAGGCAAAGTTCTGGAATGTTTTTCTTTTGGTGAAGCTTCTGGCTTATGTAGTTGATACTGATTTCTCAATACCTTCGCATTAGTTTTCAAGGCGGAAGTAATGCTCTGTCAAATTGTTTGACATCTTTACTTCCAAGCACTGTTTATAGAAGTTACTTTATATAAATATAACAAAAATGATAACGAATTTGAGCTTTATGGGTAAAATAAACACATTATAGGTATTTTTGACCAACCCCACATATCTTGCCTTATTGGGCCTTGGCAAAGCAGTCAAGACTGTTTTCCTCTGTAAATATCTGCACTCAGAAGAGTTACACCGGGAAATAAATGAAGGCCTGAATGTTAGGTCGTCCATCATTATGCGGTTGATGTTTTCATGATTTATTTTCCAGTGCTAGAAATTTTTTATGTTTCGTGCATCAAGCTTGCTATTAACTTTATTAAATTGCACAAAAGGCATGATGCACCACTAAAAGTGTTTTGGAAACAACATCAACTAACTAATAATATGCGAACTGCTTCTATTAATTGACTATAAATAATAACAAAAGAAAAAATTTTGGAGGTTTACAGGCAAATCGTTCCCTGAAGACTGCAGGTTTAAGGAGGATACAAAATGGAACCTTAACTGATAAATCAAGTAAATATGATTTGCCTATAGATAAAATCACTTTTAAATATATATAGATTTCGCATTCATAAGACCTCACTCATAAAAAAAGAAAATAGAAACACAAGTAAAAATGAATAAGTTATTATATGATAAAAATGAAAAAATAGCAGAAATAAATATTGTATCCAGACAATTGAACAAATTATGGCGACCTCAGAAACCTTATATTGTACTTTCCTTTTCAGACATTCTTTGAGCAATCCTTTTTTTCTAAGAACTTGACTTCGTAATAATTCTCCAGCTAAACTTAACTTTTTCGAATCCTAACACAAATCAACCGAAGAAAAATATCATATAATTTTCTCTTTATTTTGTGGTGAGGCAACCTGTAAGTTATTTCGCAGTGGGTCCTGCGAGCTTTACTCATTTTTTTTGATTTTCATCTGCTCCCCACAGCAAACAAATTCTGTAAGGTCACAGCAGTCTTCGGTCAGGCATCTCAGGCTGCATTCTTTTACAACCGTCAGCTCAAAGCCGCAGTGTCTGCAGACCAGAGAATCCCCTGTCTTCAGTTCATAGCAGGAATAGGTCCGCAGTTTCATCGGCTCGTTACAGCAGATGAACTGAGAGAGAGTACAGCACCCCTCACCTTCATAGGCCTTCTCACACTCGTTTACAACTTTTAGTTCAAAGCCGCAGTGCTCGCAGACCAGAACCTGTTCCTTCTTCAGATCATAGCACCTGACATTTATCACTTCCGTCATTTCTCAACTCCCCTTTAGTTCTTTTCTCAATATCTTGCTGTTTCAGTTTCAAATTGATCGTTCAATGCCCATGCGGGAGATATCCCCCATGCTCATGTTCCTCAATGCGGTGGTATTCTTCCCCGGAATACCCCATCGGGTCCACATGAATAACAGCGTTGGAAAGATATTCAAGGTGATGCATCATTTCATGCCTGACATCCATGGCAATTTCATGCCCTTCTTTAACAGATAGCCCGGGGTCAACTGCTATGTTCACTTCAGCATGCAGCCTGTGCCCTATCCAGCGCACCCGTACTTCTTTTATTTCCTTCACTCCTTTGACATTGACGATTTCATGCTCTATTTCCTCTACCACTTCCGGGTCCACACCGTCGAGCATGCGGGTAAAGACAGCTTTGCCGGAGTCCCAGACAATGTGCAGAATTGCCAGGGTAATGATAAGTCCTATAATCGGGTCCGCAAGGGGATAACCGAGCCAGACACCAACGGCTCCGAAGAGCACAGCCAGGCTTGTATACCCGTCTACCCGGGCATGGTAGCCGTCGGCAATAAGGACTGCACTTCCTATTTCCTTTCCTACCTTGACCCGGAATTCAGCCACGATTTCATTTCCTATAAACCCGATAATTGAGGCAGCAACAACGGTTCCCAGAAAATTCAAAGTCCGGGGGTGGAAGATCCGGTTGATTGACTCATAAGCTGCCACCAGGGCGCTAAAGAGGATCAGAAAGACTATTAAGGCCCCTGCCAGGTCTTCTAACCTGCCATAGCCGTAGGTGAAGCGCTTATTCGCTTTCCTGCGGGAGAGGATAAAGGCGAAACCCAGGGGGATCGCTGTTGCAGCGTCCCCGAAGTTATGGATGGTATCGGCAAGAAGAGCGATACTCCCTGTGACGTACACGATTACAACCTGGACCAGAGCGGTTGCCATGAGCCCTACAAATGACCACTTGACAGCCCAGATCCCCATTTCCGTGGAGATGATGGAAGGGTCTACAGCCCCATGGGTGTGAACATTAGCGTGTTTGCTGTGGTTGTGGGCATGTTCGTACTCTTCAAAGTCAGCGTTAGGAAGCGTTTGAATTCCCCCGGTAAATTCCCACTTTTCAAGAAGCATCGAGATTACATACTTTCGTATTTTCCTTTCAATCCTGAGCCTCTCCTGTTTCTCTGTTAAAAACACCTACGTTAATCCTGACCCCACTTTTTTTACAGTAGTCTGAAATCCGCCTGACAGTGTGGTCCACCATCCCCCCGCCTGTAAAAATCAGGACATTCTTCCCGCAAAGTGCCATCAGGATGGATTTATCGATTACCCCGACAGTGAAATCCAGTTTCAGGTGATCACTCTCCAAAATGAGTTTGGTCCTTTTACCCATCGCACTCGTTACATCGAAGTCTCCGGAAGCAAGAAGTTCTTTGATTTCTTTGAGGTTATAGCTGTCCGTATCATAGACAAGAACTTTCCCTATCCCAGCCGTCTTCCTCTTTACAGTCACGATAGCCTGTCCATTCTCATGAATATGTAGCACCCTTGCATCCATAACTTCCTCGGAACACTGCTTCCCTATCTCCTTCGTATATAGTCCGAAGTCAAGCTTATCCCCCTCTTTAACCCCTTCAGACACATTCACCCAGATAAGGGACGGGGGCTTTAAAGTATCCACGATTTCGGGAACCGTTTTTGGCACTCTGTTTACTGAAGCCATATTTCTTTTCTGGATCTCGTAGTAAATCTCAAGTATCATGGGAATCTTGAGCCCGGCATCTTTGAGCATGTCAGGATCGCAGAATACCTCCTCAGGGGTGCCGCTCCCGATGATTTTCCGATTTACGAGAAGGTAGATGTAATCAGCTCAGGAATACGCAAAGTCCACATCGTGGGTTGAGATCACGATTGTCTTTTCAAACTGGTTCAGCTCATTTAACAGGTCGAGGATCTCGTCAGCCCCTACGGGGTCCAGGTTGGCAAGGGGCTCGTCGAGGATGATAACTTCAGGTTCCATCACTACAACCCCTGCGACTGCAACCCTCTTTTTTTGCCCTCCGCTCAGGTGGTGAGGAGGCTTGTCTTTTAGTTCCAGAAGCCCCACATATTCCAGTGTCTCGTTTACTTTTGCAACTACTTCTTCTTCGGGCATCTCAAGGTTCGTGGGGCCGAAAGCCACATCCTGATAAACGGTAGGAGCAAATATCTGGTCATCGGAGTTCTGGAACACAATGCCTATGCTTTTACGCATCTTTCGGAGAGAAGGTGTGTCGTAGAGAAGCGGCTTGCCGTGAAAGATGATTTTCCCTTCCTGGGGTTCCAGAGTGCCGTTAAGGAGCAGGAAAAGAGTGGACTTCCCGGAACCGTTGGGCCCCACAAAGGCAATCTTTTTTCCCTTCTCAATCGAGACGCTGATCCCCTCTACTGCCAGGGTGCCGTCCGGATAGGTATATTTAAGGTCTGTTGTCTCCAGAATTGCCATCGTTCTTAACCTCAATCAAGGATTCATTCAATATACCATCTGGACGTTTTTCGTGAAGTACAGCAGGAGTAAAACGGATAAGAAGTATGCTGCGGTCAGTACGATTTCCGGGGCTTTTACCGGTCTTTTTGCTTCAAAAAGGACCAGCTTTCCGCTGTAGCACCTTGAATTCATAGAGACAAAAAGCTTCTCACCCTGTTCCCAGGCCCTTATGAACAGGGTGCTCGAAAGCATTGCCAGGGAGTGAAACGAGGTTTTCATGTCCTTATACCCAAGTCTGGTGCTCTGGGCAAATTTAATAGAAATGGCAACGTCCAGAAAGACGAAGATGTAGCGGTAGATCAGCATGGAAAGTTCCACAAAGACATCGGGTAGTTTCCAGGCCTTAAGGACGGAAAAAAGCTCCACCATAGGAGTCGTAAGCGCCAGAAAAAAAAGACAGCACATGCCCCCAAGGGTTCTTGCAAGAACCAGAAATGCCATATTAAGCCCGCCGGTATTTACTGAAAAACGGTAGCCAAATACGTCAAAGCCAAAAAGTTCGGGACCTGTCCCGAAAAAAAAGGCTATTATCACAATCCCGGCTAAAGAAAAGCCCACAGGGGCTCCAAGGATTTGCAGATATACCTTTTTATTGGTCTTTCCGAGATAAACCGTTGCAAAGCTCATGCAAAGGGCTATGAAAAGGGGTGGGATTGGAGAGGTCGAGGACACCCCTACCAGTATCCCGAAAGCCGCTATTATCATCTTGAGGTTGTTGTTCGTATACCTCAGAGGACTCAACAGGGCATAATCATCCATCATCCTGTGCATGCCGGTGTTGCCTCCCCTCAATTAGCTGCCTTACTTATGCTTCAAATCATTCTGTCTGGCTTCTATTCTGCCCTTTTCTTTTCCCTTGTAGTACCCGATGAAATAGCCGATTATTATAGCTCCTATTGAAGCCTGAACCACAAAGAGAAGAGTTTCGATTTCCCCGCTTGGGGGTTTCCAGATAGGTTTGATCCAGGGCTCGTATTTTCCTCCGGTAATCTCTTTTACCTTCTCTCCCCCCCGCTCGTCCGAACCGCCGTATTCCGCATGTGTAAAGATGGAGACGTAAAGGAACTGGACTATGAACAGAACAAGAATTATCAGGACTGCAATTTCCAGTTTTCCCATTTAAGCCTTCGCCTCCTTTAGTTTCCTTACTTGCGAGTCGGTAAGCACGTCAAGCCTGATCATCAAATCGCCCTTTGCCTGTAGCACGTACTTGAAGAGCAGAGTGATCAGCGAAGCTTCGAGGATCGCAAGCGGGATCTGGGTAATCGCAAAAACGCTCAGGAACGCTACGAGCGAACCTTCAACACCTCCAGGGTCCGCCGGAAAAGCCAGTGCAAGCTGCGTTGAGGTCACAACGTACGTGACCCAATCTGCCAGGGTTGCTGTTACAAAAGCCGACACATAAAAATTAACGTTCAAGCGCATCATGGTTTTATATATGGCATAAGCAACAAAGGGTCCTATGACCCCCATGGACATAAGGTTCGCCCCGAAAGTCGTAATCCCTCCGTGAGCCAAAAACAAAGCCTGGTAAAGCAGGACAATTGCAGAGAGCACTGATGTTATTGCAGGTCCGAAGAGTATGACTGCCATCCCGGTTCCGGTTGGATGAGAAGTACTACCGGTAACCGAAGGCAGCTTAAGCGATGATAACACAAAAATAACAGCTCCTGATACAGCGATCAGAGGCAGCACTTCAGGTTTTTCTTTTACCAGCCTGTTCAGCCGGAATATCCCATAAGCAAGTACCGGTATTGAGAGTATCCACCAGATCTGCCACCAGGGACCCGGAAGGAAACCTTCGAATATGTGCATATTAACTCACCACCCCCCATTTCTTTTTACAAAAGCTGTAATACTATGTAAAAATTTAATTAAATTGTAACAGACTTTATTAAATTGTAACAGACTTTACTTGAGTTATATATCCGACTTTAGCAAAAGCAAATCTAACTACGGTCATGAAGAAAATAAATTGTTGTGAGGAAGGCTGGCAGAGAATGCCTAAAGTAATGAAGTGGGCATTAGGACGCCCACCAGCATTTTCTTCATTCAACGATTTTCATGTCCTTGCCACAGCACTTAAATTCATTGGTTTCGCAGCATCCTTCTCCTTCACAGGTCGTGTTGCATTCGTTTACGATTGTTAGTTCAAAGCCGCAGTGCTCGCAGACCATCCTCTGGCCTTTCTTCAGTTCATAACATTTCAACATTTCAGAAACCCCCCTCTGATTACATCTTTCTGATAAGCTTCATGGCCTTGCCGCAGCACATCATTTCGGTTACGTCACAGCATCCTTCCTTCTTGCAGCTCTGGTCGCATTCATCCACTACTTCCAGTTTGAAACCGCAGTCGTCGCAGATAAGAAAATCTCCCTTCTTCATCTCGTAGCAGCGGGCATGTTGTTTCAGGGCCATGGGTTTGCCACAGCACATCAATTCTTCTACATCGCAGCAGCCTTCTTTCTTGCAGTCCTCACCACATTCCTTTGTTACCATGACTTCGAATCCGCAGTCGTCACAGTAAAGGGAATCTCCCATCTTCATTTGATAACACTTAAGGTGTGTATGATGTACCATATGTTTCCCCTCATTCCATTAAAAAATTGTATTAAAATGGTTCTATACACAGCATTTTGAGTAAAAATATTATAATTAGGCATGTATTATAATTATATATCAAGGAGGAAATGGCTAAAAATCGTTAGCTGTAAAGCTAACAAATAACATAAAAATTTTAATAGGTGATATAAATACAGTTCTCTGGATTCTTAAACCATGCGGGAGAGATAAAGAGGTATAAGCTCTCTTGAACTGAAAAAAGATACATAAAAAATATTTTTCTGGGTAAATATTTTTCTGGAGAAAATATTTGTATGGAGAAAATATTTTTCTGGAGAAAATATTTGTATGGAGAAAATATTTGTATGGAAAAAATATCCCGGGATTAACACCAGGTTTTCATAACTTGCCTGCAAGTTTTTCCATGCTCTTGCTGACCAGAGAGTCAGAGATGTTCATTTTTCTGTTAAGTTTCATCCCAAGTTCCTTTGTGAGGATGAGGTGCCGATCTGCCTCAAAACCAGCTCTTCGGAGCATTTTCATCGAGCAGTTGAAATCACAGCCATCGATCGCAATTATTTTGTCACAGCGGGTCGCAGCAATTAGAAAATCTGAACGCTGGGAGCCAATTCCTGCTGTGCACTTGAAGGTACCAAGGCCTCGATTTTCCATTTCAATTCCCAGGCGGGTTGAAAGCTGTCCCAGGTTTGTGGCACCTGCGCAGGGAAATATTAATACAGTGACGTTGCTTGATGATGATTTTGATTCAGACATAGCGTTCAAAAACCTCCTTTTTCGTTTTTATAAAAAACGCAGTATGTCTCATATCTCGCACACTATATATCCCTCAAGAAAGGGGTAATAATCCATACCCGAAATCCTAACGAACTGACAAAAAATGGATAGGGTAGAAAAAATTGACAATATGTTTATAATTAAAACCACTGGTCAATAATTTATTGTCTGGTTCATGAAGCGACTTCAAGGCATTCCGCAGCTTTTTGGGGAATCTAAGGCTTATAAGGTAATAATTAGCTGGTTTTCTTCTGTGTATCTCAAAAAGAGTTCAGCCACATCTTTTGAACAGATAAATTCGATTCCAGGGATCAATTCTTCTTTCTTAAGCCCAATCATATCAGAGGCAAGCTGGCAGCATTTAAACTCTACTCCCATGTCGATGCATTCCTGAACAGTAGAATCATATTTTGGCGATCCTCGGTTTTTATCTTTTTTTGCAAGCAGCACTCCCATAGGCCCCCAGAGAATCACCAGTATTTTGAATCCCTTACTCCGGTAATACTTTGCAAATTTGAGAGTTTCCTGCGGGCTGGTGCTTTCATACACCATATTTTTAAGCAGTAATAATACCTTTTCGACTTTTGCCATAGAACTCCAGGTCTAAATTGATACCAGATAGTTAAATTGAACGAAAACAAAAAATTTTTCTTTTCCATTATTGGATTAAACCTATGTTTTCAGGACGGAAATTCGAACTTCCTTGAAACGACGGCTAACCATCTTCCGGATAAAAATGGAGGATTTCGATATGAGGAGATTTGAACCTCATGTAGAGGCTCCAACTTTGGTTCTGTTCTGTTTCAATGTTTTTTCGATGCTTGAGAAAAAGTTCTGGAACGTTTTTTTCTCCTAGTGTTGAGTCAATCATCAAGGATTCAATGATTTCGAATAATTGCACTCAGTTTTATACGACATTTTGTGTTTGACCCGACACTAGTGATACTTCTGGTTTATGCAGTTGATGCTGATTTCTCAGTACCTTCCACATAAGTTTTTGAATCGGTAGTTATACTCTATTTTTTCAGTGGGATTAATATATATCTATTCAGGAGGTATTCTGGAAGTTTAAGCTTAATTTTTGTTTCCTACGTTTCTCAGTGGTCACAAGTAGTTAAACTGGCCAATACATTTACTTCCAATCCCTTATTATCTAAGTCTCTTTATATAAATTTAACAAAACTGATAACAAGTTTGAGCTTTAAAGGTAATAGACACTTGATTAAAATCATTAAACAAGAGCTCATCATACACAGTATACGTCAATGCAAGTAGACACCGTCAATGCAAGTAGACACCGTCAATGCAAGTAGACACCGTCAATGCAAGTAGACACCGTCAATGCAAGTAGACACAAAAGCAATAGGGAGATCTCGGTAATAGGTCCCAGGCAATTGAATAGTATCATTTTAGATTGGTTTTCTACAATGAGGATAATAACGTTCCAGATAAACCTATCTTTTGCGCCCTTCTAAAGCAAGTAAATCTGATGAAAAATGTCATATAATTATCCTGATAAAGCGGGAATCTTATAATGAATATTTCTTGGACAAAAAAACGGACTTTATTTCAAAGATCAACGGCTTTGCATCTTTAATAATCAACTTTAATTTTTAAATACATTTATTACGTATAAATGCACAATTAGTAAATGGATAATGCAGATTAGCCAATGTATTACCAAAAAATTACAGCAGATAATAACAAGAAAATGGAGGAAACAAAATGTATCAATGCTTTATAGTAGAACATTATCTTAACAAGTCTGTAGACGTTTACTGCGGTGGGCCAGATGTTTTCAAGGGAACCATAGAAGCCTGTGCCGATAATGTCCTCACTCTCAAAAACGACGGAAAGTATACCCATATAGCCATAGATAAAATAATCGCCCTGTGGCCTCAGTAAACAGATAAAGAATTTATAAACTTATTATTTTTCTGTCCTTCTTTTTTATTGGTCATCCAGTGTTATATAGTTGATATTGCCATGATTAAATATTTGGTATAATAAATGCTTGCGTTTTTGTGCAAGGAGTTAGCTCCAGTTGTACTGAGGTTTGGAACAAAAAGGGCCTGGAAACTACTGTATGAGCATTTGGGAATAATATCAACCAGATAATAAAGAACGACCTTTTTATTTTAATCTTATAAAAATTATAAATTCAGAGACCTTGTATAAATTCTTAGAAGTAACTAATCTCTATTTATTTGAACTGAATAAAATAACCCATTTTACGTATCTAATTTCAACTTCTTGAATCTGATTTATACATATTTTCTACATAGCTGAAATTTGCCATGTTCAGGTCCCGAAAGAGTCCGGTACTGAACCAGAGTTAAATCTTTTTCCCCAAGCTTTCAAAATAGAGATTTAGAGAAGATATTTTGAGTCTTGGTATCAGCTTCATTATATGGCAAAAATCTGTAAACACGTGAGAACGAATTATAAACCTATTTGCAGCTACCTGACTTATAACCAATTATTGTCTAAAAAGTAAATTAATAGGAAAGTTTATTCTACATTATTTGATCTCAACTAAAAGTTCTATTTTTTAATCACACCTTAAGCTTTTCAGAGTTGTCCTCGATCTTTTCGAGCCATGCGCAGTTTTCTTCCCTGTTAATCACTCCAACTGTAAACTCTATCCCGCTTGTTTCCACATATTCCTTTATTCTTTTGAAGGCATGGTCAACCATCCCGCCAGCCGTAAGGATAAGGCAACGTTTTCCGCAAAGGGCCGTCAGGATAGTTTTGTCTATAACGCCTGAGGAAACGTCCAGCCGGACTCCATCCTGCTCGGCAAGGATTTTACTCTTCTTGCCCATTGCTCCGACAAAGACGATTTCTCCGTCCTTAAGGATTTGTTTTACTTCTGGCAGGGAATAGTTGTCAGTGTCATAAATCAGGACTCCACCGGCTTTGATTCCTTTACGCTTTAACTCAACAATAGCCCTTCCATCTGGATGGATATGCAGTACAGTAGCGTTAACAGCTTCGTAAGGGGACTGAGTCGCATACTGCCCGTACATGACCCCTAAGTTCAGGCTATCTCCTTCTTTGATTCCCGGAGGGACATCAACCCATATCAGGTCAATAGGTTTTAGGGTATTGACAAGGTCAGGGATGGTTTTTGGGGAATTTCCTCCAGATGCAAGCCCTCTTCTTTCGATTTCATGATAGACCTCAAGGGTAGTGGGCTGTCTGAGCCCAGTTTTTTTAAGAAGTTCAGAGTCTTTGAAAACTTCTGCCGGAGTGCCCTGTCCTATAATTTTGCTGTTTGACAGCAGGAACACGTAATCAGACCAGCGGTATGCTAAATCCACATCATGAGTAGAGATAATGATAGTGCTCCCAAACTGGTTAAATTCGTTAAGCAAATCCATGATTTCATCCGCTCCTACAGGATCAAGATTCGAGAGCGGTTCGTCAAGGATAATCACTTCAGGCTCCATTGCCATAATCCCGGCAATTGCAACCCGTTTTTTCTGTCCTCCACTGAGGTGATGGGGCGGCTTATCTTTTAAACGGGAGAGTCCCACCTGTTCAAGGGCTTGCTGTACACAGGTATCAACCCTTTCTTTTGAATAACCCAGATTTGCCGGCCCGAAAGCTACATCCTGGTACACTGTAGGGGCAAAGATCTGGTCATCGGAATTCTGAAAAACAATTCCTATGGATTTTCGGATTTCCCTGAGGGATTTTGAATTGTACTTAAAAGGAACTCCATGGAAAAGGATCTCACCTTCAGCTGGTTTTAAGGTCCCGTTCAGTAGAAAAAAAAGAGTAGACTTTCCGGAGCCGTTTTGACCTACGAAGGCTACCTTTTTTCCTTTTTTGATTTCAATGTTCAGGTCCTGAATAGCTACAGTTCCGTCAGGGTATGTATATTTAAGGCCCCTGGTCTCAAGAATGATCATGATCTGTTACCTCAAACAATGGATATGTTTTTTGTAAAATAAAACAGTGCAAGAGTTGAAATAAAGTAGGCAGAGGTTAGAAGTAATTCTGTTGCCTTTACAGGTCTCTTTACCTCGAAAAGAGTCATTTTTCCGTCATAGCACCTGGAATTCATTGCCAGAAAGAGTTTGTCTCCCTGCTCCCAGGAACGGATGAAAAGAGTGCTTGCAAGCATTCCAATAGAATTTATAGAACGCCTGAAATTTGAGTACCCAAGTCTTATAGTCTGGGCATACCTTATGCAAAGGGCCATATCCAGGAAAACAAAGATGTACCTATATATAAGCATTGAAAGTTCTATAAGAGATTCCGGAAGCCTGGCAGCTTTGAGTACGGCAAAAAGTTCGATCATGGGGGTTGTCAGTGCGAGGAAATAAAGACAGCACATCCCACTTATTGATCTTGCAAGTACCAGCAGGGCAAGCTCAAATCCATCTGTTCTTACAGAGAGAGGATAACCGAGAAAGTTGAATGACAACAATTCATGTCCTGATCCCGAAAAAAAGGCAATAATAAGAATACCTGTAATAGCAAAGCCCAAAGGAGCTAGCAAGAGCTTGAAATATGTTTTAAGAGGTGCCCTGCCAAGAGCCACTGTTGCAAAGCTCATGCACAATGCTGTAAAAATAGGAGGAATTGGGGACGTGGCTGAAACTCCTGCAATTAAGCCGAATAATACTATCGCCAATTTCAACCAGTTGTTCCGGTACCTGAGAGGACTCATAAGTGCATAATCGTCAAGAATATTGGTCATAGAAAACCCGCAAATAAATGGCTAGAGATTTAAATTAAAAGATAAATAAAAGTTAGAAGATAAAAACTTTCCTTCCTTGAAGGAAGGAAAGGAAACATGGCAAAGAAAAAAATGTACAGAGGATGTTTTTATAGAGATTGTTTTTCAGTTTTACTTCCTGTTTTGAATCCGAGTTTTTTTTCGTAGTTGTTTTTGGCCCTGTAATATCCGAGGAAATATCCAATGATCGATGCACCGATAGCTGCCTGTAGCGCAAATAGGAGACTTTCGATTTCACCACTTGGAGGTTCCCAGATAGGGTGTGCAATGGGTGTGTAAGTCCCACCGGTAATTTGCTCAATTACATCTGCAGGTTTGTCGTCAGCTCCGCCATATTCGGCATTTGTAGTCGAAGAGACGTAAATAAACTGAGCTACGAAAATCAGGAGGATGGCAAGTACTATAAGTTCTAATTTTCTACTCATGCAGGGAGCCCCCTAAGTTTTCTTACAAGTGGTTCTCCAATAACTTTCATTTCAACTAATAAATCACTTTTAGCCTGTATGATATACTTGAAAAGCAGTGCACTGACAGCGCCTTCTACAATCGCCAAAGGCACCTGAGTAATTGCGAAAATTGCAACAAATTTGCTGAATGAACTGAAGAACCCTCCAAAGGAAAGTATTCCTCCTGCAGGAAACGCCAGAGCAAGTTCAGTAGAAGTCACAATGTAAGTAGCCCAGTCTCCAATGGTTGCAGCCAAAAAGACAACTAGATAGAAATTGAGTTTGCCCTTCATCCCAGCCTTATAGATCAGGTATGACACTATCGGACCCACGATGCCCATGGAGAAGACATTTGCTCCAAGGGTGGTCAGGCCACCATGTGCCAGGAAAAGAGCCTGATAGATAAGTACAATTGTCGAGAGAACTGCAGTAATAGCAGGCCCAAATATGATTGCACCTATACCAGTTCCTGTTGGGTGAGAACAGCTTCCGGTAACTGAAGGCATTTTGAGTGATGAAAGGACGAAAATAAATGCACCTGCAACAGCAAGTACAGGTAAAATTCCGCGCTCCTCTTTCACTAACTTATTCAGTTTGTAAACACCGTAAGCCACAACTGGTATTGATACTGCAAACCATACTATACACCAAATAGCTGGTAAATATCCTTCCATTATATGCATCGAATCACCATAATAATAAGGAAATAAAGTAAAGTTTATATAAAGTAAATATTATTGAGAGTAAAACAAGTTAAATTGCGTTAATTTGTACATAAAGGTTGCGGTGAATAAAAACAAGGGCGTGGGAGCTTAACAAATTAATTCAAAGGTAAGAATGTTTTCAAAATAATATAAATATAAAGCAAAACAAGCTAACTTGAATATAGATTATAGATAGATTCGAAAAGTATTTCTGCTTCTTTAGATTTATGCAATCTAGCTCTGCCGAGTCAGGACTAATGCACATGAAGTACAAAATTAAATACGTCAAATATTATAAATTTAGATTTTAAACGGTAAAAAGTTTGAGACTATTGATTTTTCGTATCTATCCAGCTATCTATATTTCTGATTTATTTTTCGTATAAACTCAACATTTACTTTTTTCATCATATTTATTATAAAAATCGCTGTATTTTGGGAAGAGATTTATGAAGCGTGAAGATATTCTTACTCTATGCCACTCGAACCCTGATTTTATTGCTTCATATATTGAGGATTTTGAACTCCGATGTAAGGATCTTGAATCTCAAAATATTGAATTTCGAGAACGAATACATGAATTGGAGTCTCAAGTCAAGTTTAAAGATGCTCGTATTGAGGCTCTTGAATCTCAAACAATTGAATTTCAAGCACGGATAAATGAATTAGAATCTCTTTTGAATCAGAATATCCAAATCCACAAGAAACCTCCTTCTACTGGTACTTTTATCGAGAAGAAACCTAAAACTGGGAGTTCACGAGATGGAAATAATAACTGTCCTGGTGGTCAAAAAGGACATCCTGGTTCTACTTTGAATAAGGTTGAAGATCCTGATGAAATTATCTTTCATCAGCTACATAAATGTAAACATTGTGGTCGTAACATAGAGGAATCTGAGGTCATAGGTTACAAGACAAGACAGGAATTTAACATAGTTGTAATGCGTAACGTGACCGAGCATCGTGCTGAGATCAAAAAATGTCCTTACTGTAACTGTAAAAACAAAGCTGATTTTCCAAAATCAATTACAAAACCTGTCCAATATGGCATTACAGTTTTAACAATTGCAATTTACCTACGAAACTACCAATTAATTCCCTATAATCGAATCAAGAATCTATATGAAGATATCTTTGGATTTAAGATAAGCTCTGATACAATAATTAAAGCAGAAAAGAAGTTGTATCACAAATTGAAAGGTGTTACAAACCACATCAAGAAGCAATTAATAAAGGAAGATGTAATTCATGGCGACGAAACTGGAATTAATGTTAATGGTCGAGGGGAACAATGCCATCTAATCTCTACAAAAAAATATACATATTATTTTCATCACAAGAGTAGAGGTTTTAAAGCAATGAATAAAATGGGAGTGTTGCCTAAGTATAGAGGAATACTAGTCCACGACTTTTGGAAATCTTATTTCAAATACAAATGTGAACATGCATTATGTAATGTCCATATTCAAAGGGAACTTAAGAATATCTATAAAATATACAAGCAAGAGTGGGCTAAGGAGATGTCTGATCTCCTATATGAAATTAAAGAACAAGCTGATTGTGCCAGAAAACTGGGAACTAAAATAGGTGAAGATACGATCAAAACATTCATAGAAAAGTATCATTTAATACTCATGAAAGGATTTGAGGATAATCCTCCACCTGAAATATCAAAAGACGATGAGGCTAAAAGAGGAATACAAGCACAGAGTAAGGCAAGAAACCTTCTTGATAGACTTGAAAAGTATGAAAAAGAGATCTTGAGGTTTGCTACGGATCTGAGAGTTCCTTTTAGCAACAACCAGGCAGAAAGAGATCTCAGGATGATAACAATTCAACAAAAAATATCGGGAGATTTTAGAAAACCAAATGGGGCGGATGTATTCTGTAGAATAAGGGGATACATATCTACACTAATAAAGAATAAAATGCCTGTTATTAGTTCACTTCATTCAGCGATTGAAGATGTACCTCCCTTACCCTGAATAGATACGATTTTTCAATTCAACTGCTATTATTTCAACTGCTATTATTTCAACTGCTATTTTTATTGCTTGAACACATTTTGTTTGATGTGACTTGCGTTGGTGGAACTTACCCGGGAACTTCCGGAATAAGAAGCTTTAAATTTGGATTTAAAAAAAGAGGCAAAGGTAAATAAGTGCTTTATTTTTCTATTTTTTCGGTTAAGATCCCATTTTTTAGGATTTGAATATATTCCTAGCTCTTTCTTTGATTTTAAACATAATTCTGATTATTTTTTGTTTGAATATATTAAATATCTGCTTTTTTACCCAAATGACTAATAATTATGAGCTAAAAACCTTTTTTTATATATTTTATTCCCTAATGCTCCAGTGTTGAAGATATAACACAGAATCGGCTGCCCGTTAGTATTTGAAAGTTCCGAGTTTGAATTCTGAATATAAATCAAGAGCTTCCAACTACATTTTTGAAACTTGACGGTTGTTTTCTTGTGGCTGTTTTCTTGTAAATTTCTAAAAGTATCAACCTTTTAATAAAAAATAGACTCGTGGGCCGAGTATCCTGGTTATTTTTCCTCCCAGGGCGCTCCAGAGTTCATGATATATTTCTGGAGATAACATGTCTAATAAATATATAATGATAATAATCTTAGTTTTACTGTTGTTAACATCGTTAACGACTGTTGTGTCGGCAGATCCTGATGAGCTGACCTTCGTTCTTGGGACTGATGAAAATTATCAGTCACTTATGGGCACAAATAGTTCGGTCAACATAAAAATATATAATGCTGAAGATATTCCTGACCTCTCAAATGCAGGTGTTGTGTTCCTCGCCTCACTAAATGAAAGCACCCTTTTGAAATTAAATCTGAATTCCAGTGCAGTCGTTTGTGGATACAACCTGTCGAATTCCTCACTTATAAATACAGAAGATAATCATCTCTCAAAGTACTGGGTATATGGTGGAGATTCAAACATTGCTAACATGATAAATTACATGGACTATAATTTCCTGGGTAATTCTGCTAATTCCTATGATCTGCCAGTACCCCCTGAAAATCGAATAAATATCACTGTCATAACAGGAAGCAGTGGGGTAAAAGCAGGTTTAATTTCGGCAAATGATGACCCTCTGATAAGTAAATATGCCAGGGTTAATGTGGTCACCTCAGTTGATGATATGCCAGCAAGCCTGGTTACAGAAGACATTATTATGCTTGAAATGCTGAGCTCTGACTGGATCTCATCTGCAAAGGAACTTTCCACAGAGGCTATGGAACAAAACAATGCCACTGTATTGACTTTGCATACGAGTTTACTGGAAGATTTTGGTAACGTAGATAACTCGTCTGCGGAGTATTCTACTATTGGAAAATACTGGCAGTATAAAGGCGATGAGAACATGCGCCGCCTTGTCATGTTCCTTGCAGCCACATACAAAGGAGCTTCACTGGAAGTGCTTGACCCTGTAGTAAGTACCATATACGGGTTTTATCATCCGGATGCCCCGGAAATATTCCAGACCACAGAAGACTATCTGGAGTGGTATAACTCAACTGGCAAATATAACCCCAATAACATTACAGTGGGAATTCTCGAATATCAGGTCCCTACAGATGCACTAACATCCAAAGTTGAAGATGACCTCATCCGTGAGATAGAGTCAAGAGGATGTAATGCAATGTTTGCATCCTTTAATGTTGATGATAATAATTCCACAACATACTTCATGCCTAATGGCACTCCTGTTGTAGATGTCGTTATTTCACTAAGGAGCTATTCACTTGGACAGGAAAATAAGTCCATTACTCCGGAAATGGCAATTGAATTCCTGAAAGAACTTAATGTGCCTGTATTGCATGGTATTAATTGTTATTATGACACTAACGGTTCTACCTATAAGGGGTCAAAGGAAGAATGGGAAAATACCAGTATAGGACTTTCTCCGGATGACATTGCCCGAAACATCGTCCTGCAAGAGTTTGATGGTATAATTGAGCCAACCATCTTAAGCTGGAAGAATAAAGACGAAAACGGTGTTACATTTAATTCAGACCCCATCGAAGAGCATGTTGAGTGGCTGGTTTCCCGCAGTATCAATCGCGCAAAGCTTGGTGAAATTCCAAATTCCGAAAAGAAAGTTGCAGTCCTTTATTACAACCACGGAGGGGGCAAAAACAACTTTGCTGCAATTTATCTGGATGTTCCTGAAAGTCTCAGTAATCTTGTTAAAGCTATGAACGCTTCCGGATACAATACAGGGACCGAACCTGTTCCAAACGAGACCGAACTTCTAGATCTGATGGTCCTTCAGGGCAGGAATGTAGGCACCTGGGCACCCGGAGAACTTGAAAGTATGGTTGAATCCGGGAAAGTAGTGCTATGGCCTACTGATGAATACATGAAATGGTTCAGCACTCTTCCGGCTGAGAAACAGAAAGAAATTACTGATCAGTGGGGTCCGGCTCCCGGAGATATCATGGTTTATGAAAACGAATCTGGTAGCTATTTTGTGATCCCGCGCATCGAGTTTGGAAACGTGATCCTGGGCCCGCAGCCGACCCGCGGATGGGAGCAGAATGAAGCAGCTATGTACCATAATGGTTCACTTGCTCCACATCACCAGTACCTTGCGTATTATCTATGGCTCCAGCACGAGTACGGAGCTGATGCTATTGTGCATTTCGGGACACACGGTACGCAGGAATGGCTTCCGGGAAAAGATGTAGCATTATCCAGATATGATTGGCCTTCAGTGATGGTAGGCGATATGCCGGTAATTTATCCATACATTATGGACGATGTGGGTGAAGGAATTCAGGCACAAAGGCGCGGTAATGCACAAATTGTAGACCATTTGACCTCCCCCATAATTGAAGCGGGATTGTATGGAGGTTATGAAAACATATCTGATTATATTACCCAGTATAATGATGTGAGCATTTCTGAAGCTGTAAAAACCGAATATAGAAATCTGATACTTCAGGAATATGATGAACTTGATTTGGTAGATGCTCTTGGTATGGAATCAGAATCTTTAAACAATACTACTGAAGCCGAATTCGATGTATTCCTCGAAGATTCTCTTGAACCTTATCTGGAATCACTGGAAACGGCAAGTATGCCCTATGGTATGCATGTACTTGGAGAACAGCCTCCAGATGAACAAACAATAGGTATGATACGCTTAATGCTTGGAGACGATTACGTTAATGCTGTTGAGTCAATAGCTAACTCTTCAAACGTATCTACGAACACATCTACAAACGTATCCACTCAGTTACTGGAAAAGGTTCTCCTGAATAACACATCTGTAACCAATGCCCAGAACCAGATACTTGGGACAACTAATTCGAATGTAACAGAGTATCTTGAACAGGGTGCTGTATACTACCAGAATATTCTGGATTGTGATCAGGAAATTCCAAACATATTGCGTGCATTGAACGGCGAGTATATTGAACCTGATAGTGGAAACGATCCAATCAGCAGTCCAGAATCTTTACCAACGGGTATTGATTTCTATTCAATTGATTCACGCACGTTACCAGGAAAAGCCGAGTGGCTTGCCGGCATGAAAATTGCTAACCAGACACTTGAGTTATATAAGGAAAATCATAATGGGACATACCCGGAAACAATAGGGTTTGTGGCTTTTTCAACAGAGCTCATTCGCAATAAGGGAGTAACTGAGGCCGAAGTATTGTATTTGCTTGGTGTTAAGCCTGCATGGGATTCAAACGGCAGAATTGATCTGGAAGAATTCAGCGTAATCCCGGAAAATGAACTGGGTAGACCCAGAATTGATATACTGTATACGGCGTCCGGGTTGTACAGGGATATGTACCCGGAAAAGCTGAAGATGATAGATTATGCTGTAAGGCTTGCAGCAAATTCATCGAACTCCACATATCCCAACTATGTGAAGCAGCATTCAGAAACAATATACCAGCAGCTAATTGCTCAGAACTATACTGAAGAAGAAGCAAAGTTGCTTTCGGAGTCCAGGGTTGTTAGCCGTCAGTCCGGAGTTTATGGGACCGGGCTTGAGGATTCAATTGTCGCAAGCGATACGTGGGATGATGAATCAAAACTTGCCGACCTCTACATAGACAACCTGGATAATTTCTATGGAATGGACATCTGGGACGAATCGAATACTGATATATTTAAATCGATCCTTGGAACTGTAGACGTTGCCGTTAAATCGGATTCCAGTAACCTTATGGGTCTTGTAGATAATGACGATTTTGTGTCCTGGTATGGCGGGCTTGCGCTTGCAGTCAGGGATGTATCAGGTGAGACTCCTGAATTGTATATTAACAACTTTGTTGACCCGGATAACCTGTTAACCGAAGAATTAAGTACGGCATTGAGCCGGGAGCTGACCACTCGCTACTTTAATTCGGAGTGGATTGAGGGAATGATGGAAAGCGGATACGCTGGAGCTCAGGAAATGGATAGGTTTACGGAATTCCTCTATATGTGGGAGGTAACAACTCCTGATACTGTTTCGGATTCAGCATGGGATAAGGTATATAAAACATATGTTCTGGACTCGCAAAACCTTGGACTGGATGAATTTTTTGATGAAAATGCCTATTCCTATCAGTCCATAACCGCACAGCTGATTGAAACTGCAAGAAAAGGCTCCTGGGATGCTTCCGATGAGGTCGTCCAGAACCTCGTTAAAGAATACGCGGAATCTGTGGCCGAAAATGGTGTCACCTGCTGTCACCATACCTGTGGAAATGCCCTTCTTGATGAATATGTCCAGGGTGTAATGTCAGTTCCTGGCGTAGTTGACGAGGAGACTGCAAATGAATACAAGAAGTTGATGCAGGAAGCAACGGAATCTTCAGAACCATCCAGTGAGAGCAGTAGTAGCAGTAGTGGTAATGATCATGATACTGGAAAAGCTACTGTAGTTTCAGAAGCCAGTACAGCCAGCAACAAGACCGCAAGTGCCGGAGAATCTACTAATAATCAGACTGTTCAGAATTCAAATGCAGGATATGGCACGGATTCTCCAAACTCAGCTCCTGCTCCGGAAATCCAAAAATCTGCAGATTCCGATTATGTGGAAGGGTATGAGATGCAGAAAGAATCGGCAGAAGAAAAGGAAAGTGGAGGTATGTCCTTCTCCGGTGCTGATATTGCCGGAGTTCTCTTTGTGGTAGTGGCAGTGGGTGGAATTTATCTGGGATTCAAGAAAAAGAAGTTTTGAAATTTGTATTTTGAAAATCGGCGCAAAATAGTAAGCGCTTTTTTTCTTTATTTTTATTTCCGAATCCACTTCTATAATTCATAGTGATTTCTGGCTTGTTTTTACTTGAACATAATTAAAATTGTTTTTTATTTAAAAATGTTATATATCTACTTTTTTATCTAAATAGCTAATAATTGTTAGCTAAAAACCTTATTTTATGCTCTTTATCCCCTAATGATCCAGATGTTAAATATATAATGCAGAATCGGTTGTTCATCATTTTTAAAAGTTTCTGGAGTTGAATTGAATGTCAGAATCTAAAGTTTCCACGCTGTCTTTTTAAATTTGAAGGCTGTTTCTGTGCAAGTTCCGATATTAGAATTATTTCAAATTAAAATCATATTGTGAACTCAGCACCCTGATTATTTTCCTCTGGCTGCCTGGGTTCATGATATTGTCTGGGGATAAGATGTATACGGTACAAAGTAGGTTACTGGTTTCATGTGCAGTAGTTCTCTTACTGCTAGCGCAGAATGTATTGGCTGCTGAAAAACAGATAAATAACTGTAATTTTTCTTCTGTAAGGCTCCAGGACTCCGGCAAATTAGCTGAGGGATAGCATGAATAAAATTATCCACTTGCTATTCCTGAGCACATTGCTTTTCCTGGTGTTTACGCCGGGTGTGCTGGCAGAAGAACAAATCACAAATATAACTTACATCAGCTACGCTCCCAATGAAGCACTTGAGAAGGCAAGTGAGACAAATGATCATAGCGATCTCATCAATTACACCTTCATCAATTACTATAATGCTACTTCAAAAGGAATAAGTGATGAGCTCCTGCAAGCCGCTGAAACTGGCTTTTTGGAAACTCAGGACGTTATTGTCTGTGATTATATCGGAAGCACAATTTTGGCTGATCCGGTAATAAACGAGACCCTGATAAGTGCTCATAACAAGGGTACAGAACTGTACACCTTGAGGACAATGGGGACACCTCCTGATTACTTTGATTATATTTCCGATGGCAATTCAAATGATCCCATCTGCAACTATCTCAACAACCTGAGTACTGAAGGTGAAGGCCTTGAGAATGCAGAGAACCTGCTAATATACCTTGTAAAGGATGGCTTAAATATCCAGAATAGTTCAGTTGTTGACAACGACGCAAATGTAGGCAATAATGAGTTCTTGTTTGTCCTGGGTACGGAGTTCAACGAGCTTGCCTTAAGTAATGCAACTTCAAATGCAAACGTTTCATCCGAACTGAACATAACCATATTCACGCCTGATAATCCTGTACCTGAAGGATTCGATTTCTCCAAATATGGAGTGATTTTCATTGAGTCACAGGATGAATCAGTGGTATCTGGCTGGGATTCGAGTATAAATTCTGCCAAAATGGGGGGCTCAAAGGTCATAGGTTATAACCTCTCATCCAATATCACCCTGCCAAATGTTGACTTATCTTCTGATGAATACACGGACATAGAACGATATTGGGTGCAGGGAGGTGAAACGAATATGGAAAGCATGCTTAAATTCATGGGGCAGAAATTCTCCGGATCATGGAAAGGAGAAGAGATTCCTGAGCCAGTGATAACGCAGAAAAAAGTGAACATGACTTTCATTATTGGTGCTGACTCTAATGCATATCATCTCAGCAATGTCATTGCTCAGAGAAGCGTGGTTACTGATCGTTTCAACATAAACCTCATGAATGGTAGCAATGCTGTTGCAAACCTCAATAACGCTTCAGACCAGGACTTTATAGTATTGTATATGATCGGCGCTGGCGACATCTCCGCGCTGATGGATGTATTGTCTGATGCAAAGAACAATGGTGTACAGATCAGCCTTGGAAGTAGTGAAGATGCATACGGGATAAGCACTATAGACACGTCCAATCCTCCTCATAATGTGATAGTGGAATATCTTGCGAACGACGGAGACGCGAACATGGAGAATCTGGTCCGTTATATGGGAGCAGAACTTGATGATGTCTATATTGAGTATTCACCTGTAGAGCCTCCGTCAATTCCTGACGATGGGATCTATCATCCGGATGCTTTGCCGAAGGTTTTCAATGACAGTACCGAATATCTGGAGTGGTATTCAAACAGAACAGATGGAGGCCATAAATATGACCCTGATGCGCCCACTATCGGTATTGTGAGCTATGAAATTCAAAAAGAGCCTATCTATCTCACCACTGATAACGCTATAATCAGATATCTTGAATCAAAAGGATGCAATGTTATCTACACTACCAATAAGGTATGTACTGACGATGTTGACTATTTTACCAGGGATGGTGAAGTACTCGTAGATGCCATACTACATTTACAGGCTTTCTATCTTAACTATGATGATCCGGATAAGGGTGTGGAATATCTTCAGAAATACAATGTTCCTATACTGAAAGGAATACAGGACCCATACACAACGCCGGATGAATTCAACAACAGCACTCAAGGAACAAATCCATTGAGCCTTCCTGCTATGGTTACACAACCTGAAGTTGACGGTTGCACCGATTTCATATGGATAAGCGGAAGTGTACCTAATCCGGAAAATCCCAATCAGACATATTACAAACCGATTATGTCCCAGGTAGAGTTTTTGTGTGATCGTGCGATCGGATGGGCAGAACTCGGAAAGACGAGCAACGAGAACAAGAAAGTTAGTATCCTGTATTACAACCACGACGGCGGTAAAAATAACATTGGTGCAAGTTATCTTGATATCGGTTCCAGTTTCACATTACTGCTTAAGCAGATGCAAGCAGAAGGTTATGATATAGGCAATGGTACCATACCAAATGGCAGCGAGTTCATTGACCTGTTCATAGAAAGCAGGAATGTTGGAGCCTGGGCTCCTGGTGAACTTGAGAAGGTTGTAAAATCTAGGAAGGTAACTCTTTTGCCGGTCGATGAGTATCTTGTCTGGTATAATACCTTACCGGAATCTGTCAGGGCTGAGGTTGAAGAAACGTGGGGTAAGGCTCCCGGAGATATCATGGTATATGAAAACGAGAGTGGAAAATACTTCGTGATACCGACGGTCCAGCTTGGAAATGTCAACTTCATACCACAGCCAACCAAAGCCAAGCTCTCTGATGAATCCCTAATATATCATAATACCTCAATACCGCCAACCCACCAGTATCTTGCAACCTACTTCTGGATAAACCAGGTATATGATGCCGATGCTATTATTCACTTCGGAACTCACGGATCAATGGAATGGTTGCCTGGAAAAGAAATTGGATTGTGGAGATATGATTACCCTTCGATATGTGCGGATGACACTCCTATCATATATCCCTACATCATGGACAATGTGGGTGAAGGTAGCCAGGCTAAACACCGTGGTAATGCCGTGATCATAGACCATCTGACACCACCGATAATAGCGGCAGGCATCTATGGTGATCTAGCAACCATGAATGACAAGATTCGCAGTTACAATGAAGCCAGAAGCCTCAATGATACCTCAAAGGCAGCACTCTATCGTAACAGTACGATCGAGCTTTACACAAATCTCTCAATGGAAAGTGATCTGGGAGTCTCTTCAGACGAGCTCAGGTCAATGTCTGATGAAGAGTTTGAAAACTTTGTAAGTAACACCGTCGATGAATATCTCGATACACTGAAAGATACACTGATGCCTTACGGTATCCACATCTTTGGCGTTGCACCGGAAGATGAGAAACTTGTCTCTATGGTCAAATCCATGTTAGGTGATGATTTCACGGATCATATCTATGATGTGCTGCCCAAAGATATAGGAATTGAGGAAGATTGGGGAGATGAAGCCGATTCGGATGCCTTGTTACTTTTGAATGCCACTATACTCAATGGAACAAACGTTTCAACTGCTCAGCTTGATATTCTCAGCATGACTGATGATAATATCACATCTGATCTTAATCTCGGGCTGGAATATGCTGACAAACTGAGTCAGTCAACACGTGAGATAAACCAGACGCTGCGGGCGCTCAACGCGGAGTATATTGAACCAGGGCCGGGAAATGATCCTGTCCGTAATCCTGATGCATTACCAACCGGCAGGAACTTCTATGGTTTTGACCAGAGGAAATTCCCGGATGAGGAAACCCAAGCAATGGGTGCCGTCCTTGCAGACCAGCTGGTAGAAAATTATTACAACAGCCATAATAGTACATACCCTGAAAAAGTCTCGTATGTCCTCTGGGCTATGGAAACACTGCGTCATGGAGGACTCATGGAAGCACAGATATATTCTCTCCTTGGGGTCAAGCCTGTGAGAGATGATGGGCGTATTACCGGTTTTGAGGTCATACCGCTGGAAGAGATGAATCATCCGAGGATTGATGTAATGATCGACTCCTCTGGACTGTACCGAGATACGTTCCCATATCAGCTGGAACTGATCGACGAGGCTATCCGAACGGTTGCGGACCTTAATGAGACCAATGAAACGAACTACGTCAGATGGAACTCACTGAAGATGGAAGATGCACTCATAGCAAATGGTTACAATGAGAGCACAGCACACTATCTTTCAAGATCGAGGATATTCAGTGAAGCACCCGGAAACTATGATAACGGAATGGAAGATGCAATAGCTGCAAGTAATACCTGGGAAAACGAATCCAAACTTGCCGACCTCTTCATATCAACGTCGTCTTATATTTACGGACAGGATATGTGGGGTGACGGTTACGAAGATGTTTTCACAATGAACCTTAAGGATATTGATGCTGCTGTGCACAGTGACTCTACAAACCTATTCGGCCTTCTTGACGGCGATGGGTACTACGGTTATTTAGGAACGATCGGGCTTACAGTAAGGTCACTCACAGGAGATAATCCTGAATTGTATATAGCCAACCAGGAAAATACGGATAATCTTCAGATCATGACACTGAAGGATGCCTTCAGGACAGAGCTACGTGCACGTAACTTCAATCCGACATGGATAACCGGAATGATGGAAGGCGACTATGCAGGTGCCCGTCAGATGATGAAATCCACTGAATATTTGTGGGGATGGGATGTAACGAATCCAGATATGGTCACAGACTCTGACTGGAATGAGATCTATAACATCTATGTCAAAGACAAATATGATCTTGGTCTGGATGAGTTCCTGAAAACAGATAATCCATACCAGTATCAGTCTATTACCGCAAGGATGCTGGAAACCGCAAGAAAAGGTTACTGGGATGCTTCAGATGAAGTCATCCAGAATCTGGTGAAAGAATATGCGGAATCCGTAGTTAAAGATGGTGTCACATGCTGTCACCACACCTGTGGAAATGCCCTGCTTGATGAATATATCCAGGGTGTAATGTCAGTCCCTGGTGTTATTGACGAGGAGACTGCGAATGAATATAAGAAACTGATGCAGGAAGCAACGGAACCTTCGCAGCAATCAGGTGAGAGTAGTAGTGGCAGTAGCAGTCATCATGATCATGATACTGGAAAAGCTACTGTAGTTTCAGGAGCCAGCAAAACCAGCAACCAGACCGCAAGCGCTGGTGAATCTACTAATAATCAAACTGTTAAGGGCTCAGATGCAGGATATGGCACGGATACTTCCGAACCTGCTCCTGAAATTGGGAAATCTGCAGATCCAAATTATGTGGAGGGCTATGAAATGCAGAAGGAGTCAGCTGAAGAAAAAGCAAGTGGAGGTCTGTCTTTCTCTGGTGCTGATATTTTCGGAGTCATCGTCGTGGTAGCAGCAGTGGGTGGAATTTATCTCGGATTCCGTAAAAAGAAGTTTTAATTTTGTATTTGAAAGGCGGCGCAAACTAATAAGCGCCTTTTTTCTTTTTTTCGGGTGGAAGAGCTCAATTTTTAGAAAATCGTTTTATTTTTAGCTTCATCTAGAATTTAAGCGTAAGTAGGGTCATATATATCAAAAAAATTATAATTCTCAATCTTTTTATCTGAATAGCTAACAATTATGAGCCAAAAACCGTGTTTTATGTATTTTATTTCCTAATGCTCCAAATGTTGAAAATCTAATTCAGAATCGGCTGGTCATTAGTTTTAGGAAGTTCTGGGTTTGAATGACAAGTTTGAACCTAAAATTTTCAATTTTCATTTTAAAACTTAACGGCTGTTTTCCGGTAAGTTCAGAAGGTATCTAACATTTTACGGAAAAGAAATTGGTGGGTCATGGCATCTGGTTATTTTACTTTCCGGGGTCTCAATGATCTATGATACATTATCTGGGAATAGGATGCGTACGACACAAAACATGTTATTGAAATTATTTGCAGTGTTACTTTTAATACTAACACAGGAACGTAGCGACTGATGAAAACAAGAGAGATAATTCTAATTTTTCATATGTGAAGCTCAAAGATTTGTGGCACATATTAGATGAGGATAACATGCATAAAACGACTTACTTCTTGTTCTTAAGCGCATTGCTTTTCCTGGTGTTTTCACCAAGTGTACTGGCAGAAGAAAATAAGATAAACGTAACTTATATTGCATTTTCTCCAAGTGATGCCCTGGAGTTAGCCAGCCAGAAAAATTTGTACAATGAATTCATAGAATACACATATATCCCTGCATATAATTTCACCACACATCGTGCAAGTGACGAGCTGCTTGCAGCAGGAAAGAGTGGATTCCTAGAGACACAGGATGTAATCTTCTGCCAAATGCTCGACAAATCTGTATATGCTTCAATGGATGAAAATTTCAAAGCAGCTTCTGATAATGGAACCTCACTTATGGCAATTCAATCTTCAGACACACCTTCTTATTTTGCTTATGATTCTAACGGTTCTGTTGATGACCCTATCTGCAACTACTACAACAACATGAGCACTGAAGGAGGCGGACTTGAGAATGCAGAAGATCTATTGATATATCTTGTAACAGAAGGGCGTGTCCTTGGGTTATTTACTTCTTTTAATGAGAGCGTTGTAAAAGTTGAAGACTGTCAAATTTATGATAAAAAGTTACTTACTTTATTTCAGCCAGATAACCCGTAACTTGCTGCGGGATGCGTCAGTGCAACCTTGTCAATAGAGGGAACTTACAGGAAAGGATAACGTTTGTTACCCAAATAATCAGATCTAAATAATAGTGTTTAAATTCTTTTTTAAATCCGCTAGTGGTCCCATTAAATATCATTTTTTAGGATTAGCTGGGTGCAGACTGTGATGAATTGCTCGGCAAATAGACTTTTACTTCTTGATCTCCAGAGTTTGTTCAAACCTTAGAAAGTGCCGGGTAGAAAGCCTCTCCCTGCTTCCTTCAAGAAATCAAGAGCGGAAACTAACCTGAATCCATTTATAGGAAGATGATATCTATTGAAAAGGAAGACAATACTCGTATTAACTGCCGTTTTTGTACTGTTAATCCTTATATCAAGCTCTGCGTCCGCGGCTACTCTCTGCGTGAAGGAAGGAGGAGGTAAGGGAGAATACGGAAGTCTGCAGGAGGCCATAAATGCCGCTGCTGAAGGGGATGTTATCCTCGTCAGGGAAGGTAGATACTGTGAAAATGTACTTGTAACTAAACCTCTTGATATAATTGCCAGGAATCCATGCCCTGATAAAACAGTCATCACTGCTCTGGACCCCGAGCGCCCTGTATTCCATGTGATTTCTAATTCCGTAAATATCAGTGGATTTACTTTGAAAGGAGCAGATTCAGCATATGGAATTTATCTTGACGAGGTTTCAGAAAACAATATCAGCAACAACTACTTTTCAGAAAACTGGAGAAGTATCATGCTAAAAGATTCGCATGAGAACTCTCTGGAAAATAACTGCTTATCTAACAGTGATAATGGAATCTGGCTTGAAAGTTCGGGACAAAACTCAATAAAAGACAACAGGGCGGATTCTAACCATCATTACGGTTTCTATTTGAATGCGTCCGAAAACAATACTCTTCAAAATAATTGTGCATTTAAGGATGCAATTGGCATTTACATGGAAAACTCTTCCGGTTGCCGTGTTATTGGCTCGGAGACCTCAAACAACTTTTACGGGATCTATCTTACCGGTTCTGGAGAAAGCCTGCTCGAAAACAACACCGCAAACTCAAATGAGCTGTACGGCATATACTTAGGAAATTTGAATGTAAGCACTCTGGAAGGAAATATTGCAAACTCAAACATGTGGGGGATTTATCTCGACTCAAGCTTCAATGTGCTTAAAAACAACACAATGTCTGGCAACGACAGGAATTTCGGAGCTTATACCTATCACTACACTGGGGAGATGAATAACACAATAGATACCAGCAACACCGTAGATGGAAAATCGATATACTATCTTGTAGGAGTTTCGAACCAGACTCTTGACTCTGATTCAAATGCAGGAGTTGTCTACTGCATTAACTGTGAAAATGTAACTCTCAAAAACCTGGTCCTTAAAAACAACAGTTTTGGAGTTTATCTGTACAATACTCAAAACTCACTGCTTGAAGGAAACAATATTTCAAACAATGAACACGGAGTTTACCTCGGAAACTGTTCAGTAGTAACTCTCAGGGGCAATGGTGCTAATTCGAATGAAGGCGATGCCTTCATCTTAAGCAACTGCAGGAACTGCCTTGTAGAGGAGAATAATGCTTCGAACAATATGGCAGGTATCTGGCTCTGTGATATAAGTAGAAACAATATCCTCAAAGAAAACACAGTTGCTTCGAGCAGCTGGTGCTGCATAGACCTTGGAGATGCAAGCTGTAATAATACTCTTGAAGGAAATACTCTTTCCGGGGCCTATGAAGGAATTTACCTGTACGGTGCCAGTGAGAAAAATACTTTGAGCAATAATACTATCACAGCCAGCTCTTATGGATTATTTACAGAAGGCTGCGGCAACAATACAATTTTAGGAAACAGTGTTTCGGGAAATGAAGTTGGCATATCCCTTAGCCTGAACTGGACCGATGGTACAAACTCGAACTACAACACCATCTACAACAACTATTTGAATAACAGCAAAAATGCCGAAGATTACGGGACAAATACCTGGAACATTTCAAAAACCGAAGGTATGAATATCGTCGGAGGACCTTACCTGGGCGGGAATTTCTGGGCTTCTCCGGAAGGAAATGGTTTTTCAGAAACAGCTTCAGATGAGGATGGAGACATGGTTGCGGACCTGCCGTACAATGTAACGGAAACGAACTATGACTATCTCCCCCTTGTATTCGAGAAGCCTGTAGAAAAAACCGAAAATGAGAATGGGAAGACGTGAGATATGATCAGATAAGTCTGGATAAAGAAAAGGGAGAAAAAAGCCTGTATAAAGAAAGGAGATAAAAATATGTACGGGAAAAATTTCAATTTTTTGGTTCTGTTAATCCTGGGTATAATTGTTTCACAATTAGTCCTCACGATGTCGGCTGAAGCTTCTTGCAAACGGGGAAATGAGAGTTCTGGAACTGTCATAATCGGCACTGTTGAAGGGGATTCACACACTTTTGGGAAGGATAGTATTGCGACTGCGCTTGAAGATGAAGGTTTTGAAGTAATTGATCTTGGAGAAGGCGTTTCGGCTGAAAGTTTTGCTGCAAACGCGAAAGAAAAGAAAGCTGATTTTGTGTTCAGTTTCGCCTCTATGAGTACTACAATGATCCACCAGATCCAGATTGAAGAACAGCTCAAAGCTGCAGGGATCAGGGATAAGGTCATAACAGGTGTAGGAGGATCACTTGTCACTCAGGCCTGGGCTGACCAGATAGGAGCTGACATATATACTGCAGGCCCGGAAGACGCTGTTTCCAAGGCAAAATCGGCTCTACTGAAAAGTAACAAAAATGTTCCAAAAACCTGTAATTCAACCAATAAAAGTACCATTTGCAAAAGCCTTAACGTATAAATTTGTGACTACCAAATCTTTGAAGAGGATAGGATTTTGAGAGGGAGGAGTTTTCCTTCCCTCCAATCTTTAGTTGTGTCCATGAGTTGTTGCAAATCGTAATCTTAAGACTCTTTTTACATGTTTTCAATTTTGTCCGTAAATTCCAATTTTGTCCGTAAAAGCAACTGTTATGGCACAGTTCCTGAAGTAAAAGATGCTGAAAAAGCCGCTACTGGATTTTGCTTGGGACGGACTATTGACATTAATATACCCAGTCTTTAAAAGTGGAAGGAACACTTAATTTAAATCATTTTATGAAACTCTACAATGTAAGAGTTCTACAAAGCCAAAAGTTGTGTAGTAAGTTATTAAAAATTTCAAACCAAAGTTGGCTTTCAACTCCTGGTCAACGAAGCTAAAGGGTTGTTTTGCCAGATTTTCTCAATAATCTCTTAAGCCTTTAGCCTCGATTTTTTCCCATTTCCAATTAAGGTTTATTCGTTTTCAGAATATATTTCCGATTTTGTATTTGTTGTCACTTTTATATAACTTTTATATATTCTGTTTTTGTTACCGTATTACTGCCTTTAGCATTCTTTACTGTCAAGTTAACAGTATACATCCCTGCTTTTGAATACTTGTGAATCGGATTCTGGTGGAATGACTTTGCTCCATCTCCAAAGTCCCATATCCATTTAGCAGGTATTCCTGTGCTTGTATCAGTAAAGGCAACCTTTAACGGTGTTTTTCCTGATGTTGGATCCGCAGAAAAGTTTGCAACCGGTTTTGTTATCACTTTTATATAATCTGTTTTTGTTACTGTGTTACTGCCTTTAGTATTCTTTACTGTTAAGTTAACAGTATATACTCCTGCCTTTGAATACTTGTGAGTTGGGTTCTGGAGGAATGACTTTGACCCATCTCCAAAGTCCCATTTCCAGGAAGTTGGGGAGCCGGTGCTTGTATCAGTAAAGGCAACCTTTAATGGTACTTTTCCTGAAGTAGGAGACGCTGAAAAAGCAGCTACTAGCTTTGATGGAGATGGACTGGAGACCTTAATGTACCCAGTTTTTACTTCAGAATCGCTTCCATCCGGTCCGGTTACAGTAAGGTTGACAGTGTAGGTACCGGCTGAATTGTAAGCGTAGATTGGGTTCTGCTCGGTGCTGTCCACCACGCCATCATTATCAAAGTCCCATGCATATGACGAGACAGTGCCAGTTGATGCGTCTGTAAACTGAACGTCAAGTGGAGCCTTTCCACTGGTCCGATTGGCTGTGAAGTTTGCAACCGGTGCTCCAGGCAGTGGTTCACTTACCACAATGTACTCAGTTTTTACTTCAGAATCGCTTCCATCTGCATTAGCAACAGTGAGGTTGACGGTGTAGTTACCTGCTGAATTGTAAGTGTAGACCGGATTCTGCTCAGTACTATCTACATTACCATCGTTATCAAAGTCCCAGGCCCATGAAGTAGGTGTACTGGTAGATTCATCTGTGAAATTTACTGTCAGCGGGGCATCGCCAGAAGTTGGGATTGCTGTGAAAGCTGCAACCGGAGCTTCAGTTTCATTTTGAGTTTCGCCATAATCAGCCACCAGAATAACGTTCATGGCAGACATACTGTCTCCACCGGTTCCAGTGTCGTAGCTCTGCACCCGGGCAGTATCCGTTCCGTTCAGAATGGCTCCGGTTACATTATAGGAAGAGAAACCGATCTGCGGCGTTGTCTGGTAGTCTGGCCAGAAGCCTGTGTACTCATTGTCATTGAAAACGAACTTACTTTTGTTGTCATCGTTTCCACTGGCAAGGGCAGCTATTGCAGCGGCTTTTGAGATGCCTGTAGCATTTACATCACTGAAGGAAGCATATGCCGTAGCTTCCTCGTTGCTGACTGCATAGGAACCTTTGGATGTGAGAAGATCGAACTCATCATTGATCCAGATCTTTTTCTCGGTAGCAGCAGGATCATTGTACACGACAACAAGGTAGGCTCCGTATATGCCATAGTTGTTGCCAGTCTCAGGGGTAATAGTAATGCTGTTTCCTGCAGGGTCAAACAATGAAGTTACATTGTAGACATAGAGACCCGACGGATAATCGTAGCTGCCATAGCTCTTCCGGTCCTTATAGGTGGCAATCGGCGTTACTGTGTTGTTATTAAACGACATCGTGAAAGCCGGATCATTTGTCATCTTATTCCAGGTATACGGCTGGTAAAGCCTGGCACTTTCAACCGTCGCTCCTGCAGGGATTGGAAGATCTGTTGAAGACCAGCTGTAAGTTTTTGCGGTCCAGCTTCCTGATGCATATGCCGTATTTCCGGAGGAGTAAACAAGTCCGTACTTTCCTTCGAAAGTGGCCTGAGTGCTTAGATCATTTCCACCGGTATAACGCTTGCCCTTGTAACCGTTGTAGACCACGGTCTTTGTGATGTTCATCTGGTTATTAATCTCACTGGACTCGGCAATTTCATTCCCTGGATCTGCAGCGGCTGTGACCGTTACATTGTCTCCAAAAGACCTGATTGTCGGATCTGTTATCGTGACCGTGGCATTTGTTCCAGCTTCAAGGGCATCAACAGTAGCATTTGTGTCGATGTTGTTCACAGTAAAAGTAACCGTAAATGGTCCAGAAGCATTCGTGCCTACATTTTCTACCTTTGCCGAGATGTTGTTTGTCTCATTTGCAAAGAATTCGTCGGCATTCGGTGTGATTGCTGAAACAATAAGGTCCGGCTGTTCCGTAGAAATCGGAGGTTCGGTCACTTTAATCAAATTGACAAGCTGGCTGCTGTTGCTTCCGGCTGCATTTGTGACCGTGAGGTTGACAGTATAGTTCCCAACCGCATTATAGGTATGCGAAGGACTCTGTTCGGTTGAATTAGCTCCGTCCCCGAAGTCCCAGAGCCAGGAAGTCGGTGATCCAGTTGACTGGTCTGTAAAGTTAACAGTGAGAGGCGCAGTACCGCTCGTCACATCCGCTTTGAAATCTGCAGTGAGTAATTCAGGTGAAGCTGACGTATACCTGACACTCATGAGAGCAAGTGGAATCTTGTAATAGCTGCTACCCTGCTTGTTGTAAGCAAGTGCACTGTCCTGTCCAGCGCCAAGGAGACTGCTTATATCCCAGGTATTAGCACCGTAGTAAGAACCTGAGCTCACACCTGACTCCAGTGTTGTTCCATTGAAAGTATATCCCCCGTCTTTGCTGGCAAGGTAGATTGCAGTAAGGTTTGCTGAACTCCAACCACTTTCAAGTGAAGAAGTACCGAATGAAGTCGAACCTGTATACGTTTCATCCAGCGGATTAACCGTATCATGGCCCTGGTTGACCCAGTAATAAACCTGGTCAGAATCACCATCGTCATATGCGACAACCAGAGTCATAGCCTTTACCCGGCCATCAAATGACGAATCAACTTTTGTGGTTGTGGCCTGTACATTCACGGTTTTCCCGTTGATTTCGTCAGTGAGGTCGTACCACATAAGGTAATCGCTCGTCACACGGTTCATGTGGTCGCTTAACCATACAGGACCGGTTCCGCCTTCGCCTGGGAAAGAATAAGTTGTGTCAAAGGTTTCATTCTTTTGTATCTCGTAAGTACTGTCTCCGTTTGCATCTATGCCGATATTCACATTGCCACGGTAATTGTTTTCCATGTGGCCGTCGTAAACGGTAACATAGAGCCTTGCCCATTTAATCTTGGTATAATCAGGCAAGGTAAACGTTTTTTGAGCAGATGTTGAAAATCCTGGATATGAGTCATACCATAACCCACCTGAAACAGTTCCGTTCTGAACTGTAGTCAGTGGGATTCCTCCATTGTAACTTGAGGAGGTTAGAGGAGCACTGACTGTAATAGGTTCGGTAGAAGTTGCTGTGTTACTTCCTCCAGGACCTGTAGCGGTAAGAGTAACATTGTAACTTCCTTCTGTCACGTAAGTATGGGTGGAACTCTGATCGGTAGAAGTGCTACCATCTCCAAAGTCCCAATTCCAGCTGCTTACTTTACCTGTGGAAGTGTCTGTAAAGTGTATAGTTAAAGGTACCTGGCCTGAATTTGCATCGGTAGTAAAACTCGCAACCGGTGCTGAAGTATCAGAAGTTACGGTAATGTAGTCGGTTTTTGTTGTGGTGTTGCTCCCGCCATAGTTCATGGCAGTCAGATTTACAGTGTAAGTGCCCACGGTTTCATAGGTATGAGACGGGTTCTGTCCGGTAGAGGTTTTACCGTCGCCGAAGTTCCATTCCCAACTGGTAGGACTGTTTGTAGATTCATCTTTGAACTGAACTGAGAGAGGCGCGTTACCGCTTGTTTGATCTGCACTGAAGTTGGCTTCAGGAGCAAGAACTACTGAACCCACAGTTATGTATCCGGTTTTCTCCTCAGAATCGCTACCAAGAGAGTTCGATACTGTGAGTTTTACGGTGTAGTTTCCTTCGGACTTGTAAATGTGAGTTGGGTTCTGCTCGGTTGATGTTTTGCCGTCTCCGAAGTCCCAGGTCCAGTTAGTTGGAGTACCGATTGAGGTGTCAGTGAATTTCACGTTCAATGGAGCATTTCCACTCGTAACGTTTGCTGTGAAGTTGGCTTCAGAAGCGGTTTCTTTGGTGACTTCGAGGATAGCATTAGCAAAATTGAAGTAATTTCCCCCGTCATGATCCCACACACCCAGTTCGTTAATGCCATTTTGTAGGGTATCCGTGACATTGTAATACTTGAAGCTTGGATCTGATCCACTACTCCCTGCTTTAGAAACGGTATGGCCATTTAATAATATAGTGTTCTGGTTATTGTTGTCGCCGGATTCGAGAACTGTGGTAATCTTAGCTGATGCAAGACCAGTCGTGGAAACATTGTCGAAGACTGTATAACCAACCCATACGTCATCGAAAACTCCCGAATCAGGTTCCATAAGGCAATCACTGCCCTCATTCACCCAGATCTGACGGTATGGCTCGCTTTCTGCCTCATAGACCACAATAAGAACTGTACCATAGTAGCCTTTCTGCGTACGACCCGCAGTGATAACAGCTGTGTTGTTACCTTTTGCGTTGAAGTAGGGCGTCACATCGAATGCAGCCTGGCCATTAATTTGATCACCATACACGGCAACAGGGTTCTGGCTCTCATGGCCGTTGAATTTTATGGTGAATCCCGGATAACCGTACCAAGTGCAGCCCTGGTAGAGCCGGGCTGATTTAATGGTTGCATTGGCAGGGATTTTCAGTTCCTCTGAAGTGAAAGTTGCAGTACCTACATTAGTAAACCAAGAATAACCGCCATACTCAGCAACACTCACTCCAATGCGGCCCTCCTCGTAAATGGCATTATTCACTTTGTCTTTTCCACTGGTATAACGACCGCCTTCGTAGCCAGCTCCATAAGCTCCGGCCGCGGTTATGATCGCAGTTGTATTGTACTCGTTGTTTGCCTCATTAGCTTCAGGAACCTTATTTTCAGGGTCGGCTTCTACTATGGCAGATACTGAGTCTCCCAGATTCCTTTTAATATCTTTAATACTTATTGTGGTGCTGTTACCTGCGGTAAGTCCGGATACATTCACAGTTGTATTCATCCCGTTGACAAGGAATGTCACGTTGAATGCTCCGGTACTTCTTGCGCCGGAGTTGGTAATGGTTGCCTCAATTGTATTATTGTAAAGCTGGTATGTTGTTTTAAAGGAGGCAGAAGACACCAATAGGTCTGGACTGGAAGATGCAACCGTCACTGTCTTAGATATCACATTGTTCGATATATTGGAATCTGCCCCTTCTTCTTCAAAGCCCACGATAGCAGTAAGGTTAACTTCGCCGTATGAAGAAGGTGTCCAGGAGATGTTGACTGTGGACGATTCTCCAGTTTTGAGGGAAGAGACAGTACTTTGGCCCACTTCTATATTATCGGCAAGAAGTGTAACATTGAATACCCCGGCTGCGGCAGTACCTATATTTCTGACTGTTACGTTTACATCTCCAGCTATACCCTCAATAGGAGAAACAACATCGATTGTGTCTGCGATTATATCGGGTTTAAAGGCTGTGACCTTCACTGTCTTTGAGAGCAAATTGTTCGATGTATCGGAATCTGCCACTGCTCCCTCGGGGTCCACTACTGCAGTAAGGTTTATTTCACCATGTGATGAAGGCTTCCAGGATATTGTAACGTTGCGTGATTCTCCTGTTTCAAGGGAAGAAACGGTACTTTGGCCCACTTCCACGCTATCTGCAAGGAGCGAAACATTGAATGTTCCTACTGCTACCGGTCCCGCATTTTTGACTGTTATGTTCACGTTTCCTACCGTGTTCTCCAGAAGAGAGCCGGCAGTGATTGCATCTGCGACTAAATCAGTACTGGTAACGGTTACCAGCGCCATACCGGAGACTGCTCCGCTCGTTGCGCTAAGGTTTACGGTGCCTAATCCTACTGCTGTGAATAGCCCGGTCGCATCCACAGTACCTACAGTTTCGTTATCACTTGACCAAGTGAAACTTATGTCAGAAACATTTTTTCCGCCCTGGTCGAGTGCCTCGGCTGTAAATTGTTGGGTTTCACCCGGCCCGAGGAGACCCGAAGAAGGCGAAACTTTAATAGTGGTCAGTTCGGATGATTTTACAGTCACCTGAGCAGTACCGTTTACTCCTTCCGCAGATGCAGTTACTGTTGTTGTCCCGATTGCTGCAGGTGTGAAGAAACCTGTAGAGTTGACTGTACCTACTGTCTCGTTGCTGCTTGACCAGGCGAAGGTTATGTTTTCCATCGCATTTCCGTACTGGTTCAATGCCTCGGCAATAAATTGCTGGTTGCTGCTGGTGGGCAGGTCCGCTGTGGCCGGGGTGACTTTGATGCTGGTGAGGACAGACTTTTCGCTAAAGTAGTTTTCATAGGGCTGCATCAGGGGGTAGTAGTCGGTTCCTAGGCTGTTGGGCAGGACATAGGGAGTGTCGCCAATACCATCGCCATTTGCATCGGTACCTTTGTAGTCAGAATAGTAGTTGCCTATTACCTTTGAGTAACTTATGCCATTATAGGTATAATCAACAGGGTTTGTGGAATCCCAGGCAGTTGTTGGAGCAGTGCCTTGGAGAGTAATTTGTACGGTATTATCGATGAAATCATTCAGATCGATCTTATTGTTGTTACCCGCATCGTAGAATTTGATTCCACCACCATTTCTCGAGAAGATGTTACGAGTTATTACAGTATTCGTAACTGTATTCTTCCATAGGCGAAGTGCAATTCCAGTATTATTTCTAAATGTATTGTTAGAAATTGTACAATCTGATGCATACTGCACAGTAAGAATATTTACTGCTGTGGAGTTTTCTATAACATTGTTGCTAAAAGTGGAAAAGTTAGCACCTTGACTAAAATAAATCGCACTTGATGAGCTTGAAAGACCAATAAAATTATTATTTAATATTTTGGACGATTTTCCATACAAGAGTATATTACCAGACCCACTAACAATATTCCCTTCAAAAGTCATATTCGAAGCAGAGTATTTTTTCCCAAACTCTAAACTTACTGAGTTATCTAGTATGCAGTTTTTTATAGTACAATCAGGAGCTAGCCCATACACACCGACCTTTGGTTTTACCTTTATATTCATTCCTTTAATGACAGTTCCAGTGGCGTCTCCGGTGTCTGGAAGTCTGATTTCATTATATTGACCCTTATCATTAGGAGCGACCATTACGAGATCAGGCCCCTCTCCAATAATAGTCAGGCGTGGCTTATCGACATTAAAACCAAGATATGTCCCAGCGTAAACATAGATGGTGTCACCAGAAGCCACTTCACCAAAATATTTGCCATAGTGTTCTGTGTAATCGTAGATATTTTCTCCACTGTGAACATACCAAGTCTTTGCTTCTGCAGGTGTTATTAACATCGTGCAAAGAAGAACAAACAAAATTAGAAATGTTCTTTTATTCATAGACCACTTCCTCCGAAAATTAAAGAATAATTTTTAGGACTTATGCAGCTGGGGATCAGAATCAAATAGATGAGGGTTTGTGAAAATTGGCATTTTTTCTAGAGTTTGATATTTTATGCTCTGGATTCGTCAACTCAACCGCATAAGTTTCACCGCTTTTAAATGTCAGCTAATGAGCAGCATATTTCCGCAAATTTCCATAGATCTGGGTTTTTTGCCGCAAGAGACTTACTTTAAAAAAAGGTTTTAAGTTTCATGATATTTAAATATTATTAAAAGATAATATTTATGTCAATTTATATAGATGAAAAATAACACAATTATATACATTTATATTACATAAAGTATCTAAATACTTTTTTAGGTTTTACATTTTCAAACTAAAAAAGTGACTTTGATAGTTCTCGATCTTATGCCACGATTATTGAATCTTGAATATATATATTCTGTATAGAGAAAAAAAGAACAGGATATGAAGCCAATTTCTGCTGTATAATCAATAGCTATAGGCAAGGAAATCCTAACTTATGACCAATGGTGGTTTAAATATTTAAAAAAATGGAGGTTTTGATAAACCTCTAGGTTTAATGGATCAAAGTTTCTAAGAATATTTTTTATTTTGTGTTTTTCTAAACTTAGGAGATCATTTTGGTTTAAGTAACAATTTTACATAATCTGTTTCGATATAAGACTTATATACGGTAGTTTCATCTACGGTATTTTGCGCAGTCTTCTGTTCTGCCAGTACAATCATCTGTCCGTTACTGATGTAGTTGTTAAGGTTAGCTGTAATATCTCCAGTCAGAGTATGCTCGTTCTCATCATTACAGCTGGCCAATGGTTCATAGTCTCTAGTATTGAAATTCCAGATATATAGGTCAGCACCATTGGAAGTATCTCCAGCATCATGGTAACCTTTTCCGTCCCAAGTTACATTGGCATCTAGAAGAGATAAATTGCAACTGCTACTGCAGCAACTAACGTTGAACACAAACCTGTGTGCGGCATAGTTACCGTCGGCATCAGTTTCATCCTGCTGGAAAATGCCATCATCTGCTTTAATATTATCGTACTGTGCGGAGGTAAATGTGATATCTGGAACATCATTGGTTACTGGCTCATTTGAATTGTTCTGGTATCTGTAGGCAAACAGATCTTCGCCTGCCACTCCCGATGTATCGTCGCTGAAGTCAAAGGTGGTTATTTTTGTCTTCAACACTGCAAGGAATGGGGAGTAGTAAGACTCACCGTCTCCCACACCTGGCCATGCAGGATCATAGATTGTACCGGTGCTGTTTTGTGCCCTCCAGAAGGTTGCGTAGTTGTTGTCCGTGTTGTTCACACGTCCTGTCACACAGAAAGTGTGCAGGTCGAAGTAATCGTTGGCGTTGTTGTTTTCATTAGCAACATCATCGTCGCCGACCTGATATCCTAAGTTGTAGTAGTAGGTTTTGTTCCAGGCTGCGTTTCCGAAGTTAGAGTTGTATGGGGAAACATAAGGAGAAGTATTGTTATAGGGCGGGTTGAAGTGGAGATAGTCATCCTGGCCATAGTCACCTGCCAAATATCCAACTGTCAGGCTAGAACATCCTTCTTCTGCAGTTCCATTGAACCAGGTGATGTTAGCATCTTTATGAGGATAACCTGTGTAATCCTTGTGCAGATTCTCAAGACCCTGGTTGATCCAGTACTGGGTATAGCAGTTTCCGTCTTCGTAGGCCACTATGAGAACTGCTCCGTATATACGGCTGTCAAGCCAGTAAGTTGATGCCAGCGACGTGTCCGGCCAAGCGTTGATTGTTGCCGTAATATCGGGGCCGTTCAGGGTTCCATCTTCAAATTTATCCGTACAATTGTACTTGATCAAATATAGCCCATTTCCACAGCAGTCTACATTAGAGGAAGGATTTGTTGTATTCAGATACACCATTCCAAGCTGAGAGTCATTTGTTCCATCGCTTAATGCAGCATTTGCAAAACCTTCACGGGTTGTCTTTGCTCCCCAAACTCCAACCTTTAGCTCAGCCCACACGATGCCATCAGTGGGAACATCTGAGAAGTTGGTGATAAGAGAATGAGGTGTGTAATATGTAGTAACATTATTGTTATTAAATCCAGCTTTATCTCCGTAACTTACATAGACATCACCTTTTACGGTTCCATGCTCAACAGTTACAACGGGGTATCCATTGTAGTTATATGCTGCACACGCAGGTGCACAGAGCATGCAAAGTATTAAAATTCCGAGTCCTAAAAATAGACCCATTTTATCTTTCATTCTTGGTTTTTTCATGAAATTTCTCCTTCAAATCTACTCAAGTACTGATTTTAATTGCTGATTGTTCCCGGATTTAAAACATCTATTATCTCAACGGTTCTCTGGGGTCCGCCGAGCGACACTACCAGTAAGATTATATAATTTGGATACTACATTTTAAAATCCGAGAATGGATTTTCTTCTATCCTTCTTCCGGTTATCCTCGACGCTTTTTGGGAAATCCGTCGAGCGATACTATGCAGTAAGCGTGCACAGAGCATTCAAAATGGACAATGAAAAATCTGAACGTAGACTCTTTTATCTTCTGTTCAGATTCTTCTTGTTCATGTGAACCAACCACCTTATCCAGATGATTGATAGCCGGAATATATTTCCACTTTCTTTACTTCGCGAATGTGGGTCGGCATATTTTTAAGGTTATACGAGGGGTCTTAAGGCAAGTCAGCAAGTTAATACGTTCCACTTCCCTGGACTGTCTACTTTTTCTTGCCTATCTACTTTTTTCCGGCAGTTTTTTTTAGGTATAACATTTATTTAAATTTTTCTAATTTAGTATTACTTTTTTTTTCATTAATTTTATTTGATATACATAATATGAATAAATTTAATATAAAATTAAATTTTCAAATCAAATATTGTTATTATTTATTCAATATTAGGTGGCAGTTTTTAATAAAATTCAAAAGTCTCAAGTTTCTATAAAGGGATAATGCCCCTGGTTTTTGTCCTATGAAAATACCTTACTGTCTTCTCATGTTGAAATTAAAATTGTATCCAATTAAAGAAATTAGTTTATAGTTTTATAACTATAATATAAATGAAAAAGAGATATGGCTAGCGATTGTGATTATTCAATAAAGATTAATCAAATCATCTGCTTTGACCGGGACACATTTGCTCTTTTTTGATAACAATAATTTTAATGAAATAACATTAAATTTTATAAAAATTGTAATAAGTGTTATATAATATGCAAACATATAACTTTGTCTTAAATTTAACGTATTTATATAATAAATTTATTAATTTTTCAATATTTTGATTCTTCGTTGTTTTGTGTAGGTTGAAAATAATTTTTCAGTTAAAAAGTAGCTAGGCCAAAAAGAGAAACACAAGGTTTGAATGTGAGTTTCAACTATAAACATTTTTAAAGTTTAGATATATGCTACTTCCATATTTAGTGGATGGATGTAAGTTACTCACTCTTCAGGCTGCATCTTCAGGATGCGGTCATTCTTTTTTATTAACTAATAGTAGTCAGACGCTCTGAGAATCGTGACAGTTTTTGCCTGGATATTCCTTCTGGATATTCCTTCTGGTATTCCTTCTGGTATTCCTTCTGGATATTTCTTCTGGATATTTCTTCTGGTATTCCTTCTGAGTATTCCTTCTGGTATTCCTTCTGAGTATTCCTTCTGAGTATTCCTTCTCTTTATAAATAACATAACTTTTTATTATAATAACATCTAATGTTATGAAACTTAAGGAAAATGTTAAATATAAGTTTATCATACATATATATGTCTACAAGGACACAAAAAAGAAAAGCCTCCTAGATTCGTTACTTGAACATACAACTCCTGTAAATTCTTCGCCTGTAAGTATGGGCAGGTGAAGAGTTTTAGGTGCAGCTTGTATTCCGCAAAAGTCCACAAAATGAAACCACTTCCAGATATTGTAGCGGTTTGAAAAACTCATCTCACTAAAACAATAGTAAAAGTAGTAAAAATAAGCTAATACTCTAAACATTTATTGCGGAATATTAGGGCAGGGGGTTGGGCCAGAAAAAATTCTGATCCTCTTCCCAGTTAAATCTTTTTTACAGATCTTTAGAAAACAACAATTTTCTTAGATGTTTTAAAGCCTTGCACCACTCATTTTTACAGCTGTATCGTAACCAAGCAGCCCTCCTATTAACCCTCCTGCACATGCAAGTGCAAGTTGAACCCCTACGTACCAGGGTGCATATGAGATCTTCCACTCAACTGGGGCATAGAGCATGTAGAACACAAGAGTTGAAATCGCACCTCTTGATATGCCATAGACCACAGCTGTCAGGCGCCTATCTGCGTAATCCATCCCGAATAAGAAGACAAGAAGGTCAACTATAACACCTTCAGCCAGATAGAAGCCCAGCCACATAATCTGAGAACCCCAGACAACAATACTGATTAACAGGACGCAGGCAAAAAGCAAAGTTGCAGTTCCGGGTTTCCGAACCAGCTGCAGGGCTACTATCATCAGGATAACTGTGGGAATTGCAATAACCAGACCGTCAAACCAACCCAGATTAATGAGTTTACTTATGTACCGGAACACTACGGCAATAATGGCAGCAAGAAGTGCTATTGTTATCAGGTCAACGGTTGAAAAGAGCTCAAGAACTCCAAAATGTTTTACAGCAATCAGAATGCCAGCAAAGAGCAGGAGGCTTGCCAGAATCGTAATATAAGTCAGCCAGGAAGGTGGTGGTACAATATTTATAAATTGTTCACTTTGCTGTTCACCTCCGGGATAGACCACGTGAATTTTGAGAGGAACCTCTTTTTTAAACTCAATAGAGGCAGGTGGCTTTACATCAAGAAGGAGACCTTCGCTTTGTCCGGGAGACAGATCCCCGATTTCAGCCTCGAGCTTCTGTCCTTCCTTTGTTATACGATATGGTTGAGAAGGTATGTTGATTTCCAGATCTTGTGGAATTTCAATTAGTACGGTTATATTGTGTAAAGGTTCACTTCCGATATTCTGGATGTTTACTCTAGCCCTCTCCCAGGTTTGTCCCGCTACAAGGACATTGGAAGCTTGACTCTTGTCCAGAGGAATCTCCAGACTACACGCAAAAGGGGAAGGCGATGAGCTGGAAACTGCTCCTGATATAATAACTCCAGGAACAAAATAAACAGCCAGGATCAGTGCAAGCACTGCTGCAAGAATCAGTCTGTATTTCATGTTTTACCTCATTTTTATCAGGCTTAATTTTCAGTTATCTAATTTTATTTTGGGAGAGGGATCGCATACTTTTTAACCAAAGAAAGTTTTTTTGAATAAGTATTAGAAGACCTTTTATGCACAAACCTATCTCTTTCTAACCTATCTCTTCCTGAACCTGATGGCAATAGCAAGGCAAGCTAGAAGACAGACAATTATTACTGGAAGAGGCACCTGTTGACTTTCTGTGTTTTTTTGCTCATGTAGTTTAAGGTACTCATCATTTGATTCCGATTCAGAAACGAGGACTGCAACACAGGGATGTAAATAGCCTTCATCTCCCCGTTCAAAGCGAAGGGAACTTTCCGTACTCTTCAGTGAGACTGAAGTTGAAAAAAGGTCAAAGTACTTCCCCTGAGCAGACCTGCCAACATCGCTTCCAATATTCGTAGAGTCAAAGTACAGTTCATCTCTTTCCCCTTCAGTGCCTGCCACAATCATTGTATATAGGCTTGCATTTTTCCCAGGGGATGTGCCTTCAAAAGTGCTCGTTACATTATCTTTATTATTTGTATACGCAAGAGCATAGTCACCCTCGTTGATCCAGAACTTGACCGGAGACTGGGACCTGTTCTCACAAACAGCTACAAGGGTAGTGCCATAAGGTCCACCTCCTGGAATTTCAGGAGAGATCGAAACCTCATTTATTCCAGCATGGAGGGAATTATTGATTTGTAAACAATAGAGACCGACTCCCCAGGCTGAAGAATAATCAGGCTCCTGCCTTACTGCAAGGTTATTGCCATTAACAGTTACACGGATGCTATTCCCGCTTTTATAGTTCCAGACGGGTACGTAAAGTCTAGCAAATTTGATGTCCCCAGAAGGCAGTTTGAAATACTGGATATAAGGGTTTTCCCCGGTATAGCCATGCCCCCCGTCAACATAGACTTCTCCTCTGACAACTCCTTCTGCAATCGTATACGGAGGAATACCATCTCCCTGCCAGCCTCCGTTTCCAGAGACGAAGTAAAGGAGCAAAAGTCCGATTCCAAGCAACCCTATTATCAAGATTTTCTTTCCAGTATCCAAACAAATCATCTCCAGGAAAGGCTATATTCATTCAAAGATGCCTCAGTGCCTTGATAGGGTCTAATTTTGCGGCCCTCCAGGCAGGGTAAAGCCCTGAAAGCACGGACACAAATAAGGAAATTATAAAACCGGCTGCAAGAATCTCGAAGTTTAAGGCAGTCAGGTGGCCAATATTTTCTATTCCGAGCCGTGATATCAATAGGGGCCTTCCTACTTTATCTATGAGCATCGAGAAAATGACACCAAAGAAATCTCCAAAAATCCCACCAAGAGCCCCGATAAACAGACATTCAGCTAAAAACATTCGCAGAATGTCAGATTCTGAAGCACCAAGAGCTTTTGAGATCCCTATCTCCCTGGTTCGTTCGTAGACCGAGACCACCATAGTGTTGACTACCATTAGTCCACCTACAAGCAAGGTAATACTTGAAAAAAAGGCAAGGACAAGAGTCACCGCGTTCATGATCCGGTTAACGGAATCGATTTCGTCCTGGGCACTTGAAGTAGCAAGCCCAAGTTTTTCGATCTGCCTTCTTGTATCGGTAACAAGAGATGAACTTTCCACCTTAACCAGAGCCCCGTCATAATACTCCTTTTTGCTAAGTTCCTTTGCATATTCAAGCCTCATAAAGGCCTCATTGTCGATTTCGCTTCCGGTTGGCTTTAGATAACCCATTGGAATAAAGCTTACTTCCTTATCGATTGGTCTCCCATCATCTCCATAAAGCCGCAGCTTAGCTGTTATGGGTGTCCCTATTTTGGCTCCATCCAATTTTTCCAGTTTTCCCCACAGGTCACTTCCAAGCACAACCTGGTTCTGTCCACTCTCAAACCAGCTCCCTCCGGCAAGCTCAAGCTCATTTGCAGTTCTGTAATCTTCCTGAACACCAAACAGGTCAAAATAACTTCCTGAAGGGCTAACATAAGCATCCTTTACATACGGACAGACCAGTTTTCCATATTCTTTTAGTTCTTCTACTTTCGACTCGCTTATCAGGATGAGTCCATTATCTTTTAAACCTGGAGAAACATCAATTAGAGTCAGGTCACGAGACTTCTGAATCTCTTCTACCGCATTGATTCGGAGGCCTTCTCCGAAGGAGACGACGGCTACTACAGATGCGACTCCAATTGCGATTCCGAGAAGTATCAGAAGGCTTCGGAGTTTTTTAAGACGCAACTGCCTTATTGCCATTGAAAATTCTTCGTCAAACATCGTTCTACAATCCTTGTTTCCTTTTCCATTACTGTAATGGGGCAGAGATACGACTAAATCGTAGCCAGATCAATGCATTAAAATTACAGTAACGTATAATTAATGAAAGAAAAAATATTGTGGATTCCAAGATTAAATGTTACTTATTTTAGATTAATTAACATAAATTATGAATATATATCTTTTTTGATTTTTTACAGGTACTTATTTGGAAACAAGCTCGAATTTAAAATGTCATTTGTTTCTTAATGGTCAAAAAATGAGGTTATCACATTGTATTAATCTTATGTACAAGCTTAACCATAAGATATTTCCAAACGAATTTTGATAATATAAAAATTAATATAACTAAATATTATGAAGAAATATAAATTATTAATACGAAATTAATTCGATGAGTATAATTAGTTTGACTATATGAATTGTATCTATGAAGATTGGAATTGTTATTCATAATGTCCAGCTTATGGATTCCCCCCACGTAATTAAAAATATTCTTTCACTACTCTCCAGGGAAAACCTTGTCGACGCCTGTCTCTGCGGTACATTGGGAAAAGTTGCAGTTATTGATGCCGGTTTGGAAGACTTGATTGAAATCAACCAGTTTCTGAGTCCAAGTGCCTGTATTGGGGCTCTCTTTAGATCAAATGATATGGTGTGCCTTCTGAACCATGGTAGAGAGCTCAAAACAGGCCGGACTTTTGGAAGGATCGTAGTCTCGCATGTAGAAGATCCTGATGAAAAGCCTCTTATACAGATAGAAAGGCCAGGTTGTCTCGATGGCGAAATCATCCCATGGAATCAGGCTGCTGAACTCCATGTCGAAAAACTTTCCAAATTGCTTAATCTGAAAATCTCCCCGCCTCCGCATCCGATTAATACTATTGAAGTGACCAATCAGGGAAGGCGGGTTCTGAGGAAAATATCAGCTTTTCCCGGGGCATACATACTTGTTGAGGGGATCATCATTGGAAAAGCTACTTCTTCTGAGGTCACCCTCATATCCGAAGATGGTTTCCTGACCTCAATCGAAGGAGGAATTCTTAAAGAGAAGGGTATTGATATTCTCCATAAGCACGGAGAAAGAGTGCCCATAGACCTTTCCAGGTCCTGGGTAAAAACTGGTACTCAGCGGGAAAATTTCAAAGACTGCAAAAGCTCTCTTGAAGGCAAAAGTGAATGTGTGGCAAAAACTGCTATTTTAAAAAAGAACTCTTTAATGGAGACAACTCCTGAACGCAGAGTTAAGGTTATTCTTATAGACCACTGCGCAGAGCGTTCACTTGAGATGATTGAAGGAGCAGACCTTGCTATTACCATTGGAGACGACACAACTGAGATTGCAGGAAGTATATTTTCCAGGTTTGGAATTCCGATAATTGGAGTTACGGATGGTGACTGTGACGAACTTGCAGCTTCAGTTACCTATTCTGCGGGTTCTGTGATCCTGAATTTAAAATCCGGACAGGATGACGAGTTCGGTAGACTAATTCTGCGGGATGTTCTTTCAGGAAAAAAAGTCGCCTTTTTTGAAAATTTTGATAACTTAAAGTTAAGAATCATGAATCTCGCAGAAAGTTCTCTTGAATCCGTCTTAGAATACTGAATTATGTTTACATTTGCACAAAAGCCGGGATAACCCTCTGAATGTGGAAAGTCAAACTTAAATTATGCATAAAATTTGTACTGGGAAATAATGAGGTTTGTAAATGAGAGTAAAAATTGTGTTATTCATTAGCGTTCTTCTGATCTCATTGCAAGGAGCTACAGCGTATGGTATGGGAATTGGGGTGAGCCCAGGAAATATGAGTTTTAAACTTGCCCCTGGGACGTCTGCAGAGCAACAGATATATGTGATAAATACAGGAAATGAAACTGCAAAATATGATATTTTTGTTAATGATAGTACTTATCAAAACTGGTTTACCTTTTCTTCCTCCTCCTTTGATCTAAAAGCAGGAGAAACGAAAGAAGTTAAAGTCATGCTCAAAGTTCCCGCTTCCGCTGAAACAGACATTAAATGTAAAATATATATTCCATGTACCGTACCAGGAAAATCTGTTGGGGCGGGGGTCATAATTCCTGTTCATGTTGAACTCTCCACATTAGAAGAGAGTTCTTCTGAAGGAGTATCTTCCGACAGTAGCTCTTCTAATAAAATCTCTTCTAGTGGTAGTTCTTCTAAAAAAATCTCTTCCGATGGTAGTTCTTCTGAAAAAATCTCTTCCGATGGTAGTTCTTCAAAAGGAACAGAAAACTCTTCAAATCCTTTAACTAAAATAGAAATCAACGAGACCTTGCAGCAATCTTTGGAAAAAAACATCGACGACAGGCTTAATTTTAGTCAGAATGTTACACATATAGATGAGGAACTAAAAGATTACACTGAAAATTTGCAAGTAATTGTGACCAGGAGTATTGATAATGCAACAAGAAGTTTTGAAGTTACTACTAAGGGTCTTGGTGATACAATTAAAAGCCTTGGTGAAAAAAATCCTTCTGATCTGACCAAAATTGAAAGTTATGAAGAAAAGTTCCATGTTTTACCTGGCTTTAATGCATCCCTTGCATATGTATGTCTAGTGATTTCAGGACTGCTAATGAGAAGGCGGCTACTTAATTAAGAAATACATGACTGATAATTATCAGGGAAAAATTAGAAAGAGAATAGGATGATTTGGAATTTCCAGATTTTCAAAAAAAGAGCTTAAACGTATCTTCCGAACATTGTGAAAAAAATAGTAATCTATTGATAGTCAACAATTAAACTGAAAAATGGTCTGTAAAATAGCGATTTCATCCAACTCTGGCATGAAAGTGCTTTCAAGTATTTTTATCTATTTGTACTTGTTATTTGAAGAATTTCATTTTTTGTCATCTTTTTACCCCACAACTAACTTTCCGCAGATGTATTCAAAAATTTGCAGTTATTATCTCAACTGAAGCTTAGGGAAATGATTGCTGGAGGCTTTAAATGAAGGCAAAAAGCCGAAAATTTGGATAAATTTCAAAAATACACTTTTGAGTAACAAGAACAGTTTTCAGAAAAAACGATAGCAGGAAAAAGTATAAAAATTGATAGACCATCTGCGGAAAGTGAACCACAATAGAATTGTCGGATAAATTGTGAAAGCACAGTATTCTTGCATCTCTCCGCACTCCTAAGTTATAATAAGTTCTGAAAATAAAAAGTTCTGAAAATAAAAGGTCTGAAAACCAAAAAAATTATGCTGGAACCAGATTAACGGACAATTTTGTTTTTACAGGAGATATTTCTTCTACCTGAGTCTTATGATTATATTCTTTGTATGAAATATTATCATACACTGTGATTATATCTTCGGAGTCTGAACATTCATTGTATAGTTGCCCGCATAAATTTGCATATGCATGAGTTTGCGGTACCCTGTGTGCTCCGAGTTTTTCGGATTTGATGGAGTAAGAAATTGTTTTCATTTCTTCCGGGGCCAGCACAAAATCCTGGCTCAAATAAGACAAATTATCCAAACCCAGGACACTGGAAGCCAGTTCGGAGTTGTTAATCATTGTAAACGTTGCTGGCAACGGGTCGATTAATGAGATATTTACTGGTCTGTCTTGAACGTTTTTAACGGAAACCGTAACATATGCAGGAGTTCCTATAAAAACTTCGGACCCGGTGTATTTATAGATTTTCAGGGGCTCGCTGACTGAAATGTCTACAACTTTTGAAAGTAAATGTTTGCCGGAATTATCCTCCCAACTCACATTTCCGGTTATACTATAATTATCTTTTATTTTTTCTGGAAACCTTAACCGAAGTTCAAAAGACTTTTTTGAACCTTTGTCAATCGTTATATTTTCAGGACCTCCATCCTGAACCAGAAGCCCATCGGAGTCAACATTAAATTTTATGTTGTCTGCTTTAATGTTCCCTATATTTCGAATCTCCGTATCAACAATTACTTCGTCACCAAGCAGGTACTCATCTTTATCAGCCTCCAAATCAAATTCCAGATTCACGTTATCTTCGGTAGCTGTTTCTTCTGCGGACCTTTTTGCTTCGAAAACTACTTCTGCTTCAGGTGAACAGAGATTAGAAAACATAGGAAGGTTTTCCATATTGGTGACGTTGCAAGCCTTAAGCCGTATGTTGTTATTGTCCATATAACACCAGCTTGAACTGTTATTTTCCAGGACAGTATCTCCAAGAGTCAAACCGTTTTTCGAAACCCGAAGCCAGACCATGCCATAACCATCAAATTTCAATGCTTCGATAGTGTATTCATCAACAGAAACTATGCTTACTATTGAATTTTCAGTTCCGAGGGTAACGGTCAGGCTGCTCCATTCATCTTCATTTGCCGCAGCAGGCATAATACCTATGAGCATGTAAAAAACGATTAAAAAAACCGCAATTGTATAGAAATTACTTTTTCTGTTCATGACTGTTCCCTCCAGTTTTGGAACTTTATGAGCAAAGCAGCCAAAATAAACCCTGTGACTACGTAAAATTTGGAAAAACATGCCTGCTTTCCAATTTTTTTAGAACCTGTCAAAGAACAACCCATATACAGGCTTCGATTGTATGCCGTAGTTTTCAAAATCGTTGCCACCAATTAGAAATCAATTTTTTGATAAATAGATATATCTTGTTTAGTGACAGGTCTTCATACTGGGGAACCTGATGAGTCTCATTAGTAGATTTTGTATTATTTTTATTCTTAGACCCGGAAGACTCATTAAAGTCACGCAGGAAAGAAGCTTTTCGGTTGATAACGATAACTTCCTTTGCTGTGTTATTTGCTTTGTCCCCCGCGCAAACAGTTATTACATTAGGTCCTGAAACCAGAGGCACTTTTGCGCTCCAGCCCCCTTCTGAAAGCAGGGCTTTCTTTCCGTTCACGTCCACTGTTATGTTCCGACTTGTGTCTTCAACCGTTCCACTTACAGTTATATCTCCAGCGTCTACGAAACTTCCGTCTTCCGGTGAGTTTATTTCAATCTCGGGTGGATTCATATCGACAATTTTAGCAAGAACAGGAATGTTGCAATTATTTATTTCACATTTTTCTTTTATTTTGTTCACGTAGTCGACACATACTTTTAGAGCCTTCTGTCCATCACTGGCAGGTTTCCAGTTAAACTCTATAGTTTTGTTTTTTTCACTGGCAAGAGAAGATACGGAAGCAGTGGATACTACTTCATCATCAGCATAAAGTGCTGCCTGAAAACTACTTGCCGGGTCTGTTCCGATATTTTTTATGTTTGCCTTGATGACATTATCTTTACCTGCGGAGAGCACAGGTAAGGTAAGTCCAGAGACTATGAGATCAGAGGAGGTTCCAGCTTCTTCTGTTCCCAAAGTTAGCGCGGCCAGTACAGGATGGACATAATCTTCATCATCTCTTTGGAACTTGACTTCGTTGTCATCTTCCGTAAGAAAGTCCAGTACATCAAAGAATTTTAAATCAAAATAACTTTTTGAATCTGCAATATCGTTTTTGTTATCCCCATCGGAGAGCTGTTCATCGTTAAAGTAGAGAGAGTCTTCAAGCCCTTTACTGCCACAGAGGTAAGCTACAGCAAGGGTTGCAGTTTTGTACTCATCAGTATCTATACGTCCAGAAAACTTGGCATATCCCTCGTCATGCGTTGATGGCATATCCCCACTCCATCCTTTGCCGTGAAGGTTCAGATTTCCTTCCTCTATCCAGTACTTTGTATTCGTTCCTTCTTTATCTTCATATACAGCAGTAAGGACTATACCATATACTCTGCCATCAATGTCCCCTTCAGTTTTTGCTTCCACTTTTACAGGCCCGGTGCTTATGTTTGTGCCTACGTCATAAGCTAACCAATATACTCCATGTCCAGAACAATATATTGATGGATTCTGACCTTCATCGTCTCCACTATCTGCTCTACCTTCCAGGTCCACACTTTCAAAATCTTTTCCATTTATAGTAAGATCCACAGTTCCGGTTTTTTCTTCTGTACCACCCCATACTCCCACATATACCCTGGCCCATTTTACGGAATCTCCCGGAACATTGAATTCCTGAACATAAGGGGTTTCCTTAAGCCCCTCTCCCCCATCAACGTAAAGTCCGCCTTTTACCGTCCCTGATGTAATTTCAGTCAATTCGTCCTGATCAGGAACACCTTCAAAATTGTAAGTTGCCAGGCAAGGAGAAATATACATAAAAAGAATTAAGAGTCCTGCAGTGTACATTAAAAATCTGTTCAATTTCCTGCTATTTGACAGCATGTTTATTCTCTCATTTCTCAATAAATTTTTTAGTTTCTGGCAACTCTTAACGGTATTAGTTGAAAGTTCTCTCAATTTCTTATATAAAAGAATTTTTATTTTTTAATTATGTCTTATTTCAAACAAACTTCAAATTTTATCATACTTTATATTATTCATATATTAATTTTTCTAAATGATGTTATTTTATTTCAAAAAATTATGATTTTTAGTGCTATATTTGAGCCTATTTCAAAAGCCACTTTACTCTTAATCGTTGGGAATTCTCAGAATTGTTTTCATGATCATGAACTTGATTGAGTGTTCAAAATACGAGGCATAAGAAGCAAATTTCAAGTTTTGGGATAGACTCTTTGAGAAATCTCCTAAAATTTCCATGACCATTAGAGCCAATGGTATTGTTTTGGTAGCAAGAATAGATAAAAAATCGATCAAAAGGAAGAGTTTTGATTTAGTGAATAATAAACTTTCATTTTTGGGGTTTGTACAAGAACAAGTGATCAATTTTGAAAAACAAGCATTATCACTATTTTTTCGGAAAAATGTAAAAAGTTGCTACTCTTTGTGGTTTTCAACAACTAATGCCCACTGTTTTAATATATATTTTGTAGTTATCAAAATAGAAATGGCAAATATGCACAAAAATTTATATATTTTTGCACTTTCAAAATGTTTAGAAAAATTAATATATCTGAGAATTTGTTAATAAAATGATTATTTGTATTAAAAATTAGGTATAATTTAAGAAAACTTATGAGAAAGAACCCAAAAGATAACTGTCAAAAGGAGTCCCTCAGAAACGGGAATTTATTTGATATATTTAGTCTGAAAACACATTTGGTCACATTTCCTAAAGAATAATTATTATTTGATTTTACTATTATTGGCAACACTCAGGTTCCTGTTAATTGTCTGATAAAAACTGCTTATGCACAGATCTCTGAAATTCTTTCTCTAATTGAAGTACAGGAGGAAGGTTAATGAATAGAAAACTAATTTTGATATTGTTAACTCTGATTCTGAGTAGTGGAGTCTGCCTGGCTGACAATTACGTAGGCGGGGTCCCTCTGGCTTCTGTCCACAGCGGAACAGTAAGTGGAGGTGTTTATTGTGATAGCTACTACGGAACAGCAGATCAGGCAATACACGACGCTAAAACTATAGACAAGACCTTTACATTGCCGGCTAACGCCAAGGTCGAATGGGCAATGTTGCTCACAACCGTATACTGCGGACACATGCAAAACAATTACCAGGGACTTGCAAAGGTGAGTTTTAATGATAAAACCCTCGGAACAGAGAGTCTTAACGTTCCTTTTGTATTCCTTACCAATGGAGGTAATAATGGAAAGGGATACGTCAAGGTAAACGACCATGTTAACAGGGTAACCAGTGACTATATGATGTATTATGATGTCACAGACCTTGTAAAGTCCGGGGCTAACAAAGCTACCGTACACACGGAACCGACCGACACTAAATTTGACGGTAGAGTAAAACTGATAACCCTTATTGTAGCTTACAATGACGGCAGCGGAAAAAAGATCTGGTATCAGGTGAACCGCGGGCACGATGCGGATACTTATTATAGTGATGATAACCTGGGTGAAAACTACATCGGAAGCACAGCTTTTAAGGCAGCTTTACCAGCGGGTTCTACACTAACATCTGCAAAACTTACAGATATACACATGGCAAGTACAGATGGATCATATACTTTCAACGGAAAAGCACTCACTTCAGGCACACCTCAGGGTACTTATTGTGGATCCGATTCATGGAATGTTAAAAACAACTTTAAATCTACCGGCACAAACACCCTGACCTATGATAGGAATGCCCCATTCTATAAAAATTCACTTGCCATAATAACAGCAGAATACAAGACCTCAAGTAACAAACCTGTTGCTGCATTCTCTGTGTCTTCAACCTCCGGAAAAGCACCATTAAAAGTTACCTTTACTGACAAAAGTACAGGAACGCCGACTAAATGGAAATGGAATTTTGGAGACGGAACAACTTCAACAAAACAGAATCCAGTCCATAAGTATTCAAAAGCAGGAAAGTATACAGTGACGCTTACAGCTACCAACGCAGCAGGTAGTAACACTAAAAAGATATCTAATTATATAACAGTAGTAGCAAAACCCGTTGCTGCTTTCTCAGCTTCTCCAACCTCCGGAAAAGCACCATTAAAAGTTACCTTTACTGACAAAAGTACAGGAACGCCGACTAAATGGAAATGGAATTTTGGAGACGGAACAACTTCAACAAAACAGAATCCAGTCTATAAGTATTCAAAAGCAGGAAAGTATACAGTGACGCTTACAGTTACCAACGCAGCAGGTAGTAATAAAGTAACAAAAACAAACTATGTAACAGTAGTAGCAAAACCCGTTGCTGCATTCTCTGCATCTCCAACCTCCGGAAAAGCACCATTAAAGGTTACCTTTACTGACAAAAGTACGGGAACGCCGACTAAATGGAAATGGAATTTTGGAGACGGAACAACTTCAACAAAACAGAATCCAGTCTATAAGTATTCAACAGCAGGAAAGTATACAGTGAAACTTACAGTTTCCAATGCAGTAGGTAGTAACACTAAAACGATATCTAATTACATAACAGTTAAAAATAAATAATTATATAAATAACTACCATAAATAACTAAATAAATATCTATAACGTGTAAAATGGCAGGGTTTAATGTAGTGGGGGGAGTTATTTACTATATCTGAAAAACACATAATAATTTTTTCACTTTTTGCTCCGCAATTTTCTCGAGAATTGCTACATTTTTGAGGTAATTTATTTATATATTTTCATATTTAAAGTTTGTGACTTCAAGATAGTCTTTTAATATTGCTTAAATCCTTATTTTAACAAGAATGTAAATTTTGTAATGTAAAAATGAGCTTCACGTTTTTGTTTAGTTCAAATTATTTGAATTTCTACCTTGTATTCTTTCATTTTCTCCATTTTATAGGGAACACTGTAGTTAACTTACAAAAACTGTCAAATCAGGATTATAAAGGCAATATTTTCAATATTTGTTCAATTTTTTAACAATTATTCTGAATAAATATCGAGAAATGATTATTATTTATGAATAACTGTAGATTTTACGATGAATAATAATTTGTTGAAATAAAAATTATAAATACCTATTAATTAATTGGCTGGGACAAATCAAGAACATTAGACATCATTATATGAATTGACAGGCAAACTTGTGCAAACCAAATTTTTTAATGGTTGGTTATTAAATTTGTTTTGGAATTTTATATTAGTTAGCAATTATTATCTATCAAGTAAAAAATCCACACCAATCAAATGATTTTTAGAAAATTAATAATTACAATACACATAATATCTTATATATTTTTACACATATAAAACATTTGGAAAGATTAATATATCTGAAAAGTTATTAAGAAAATGATTATTTATCTTAAAAAGTAATCAAAATTAACAATTAAAAAAACTCGGGAGAAAGAATCCTAAAGATAACTGTCAAAAGGAGTCCCTCAGAACTGAAATTAATTTGATCCATTCAGTCTGAAAAAAGCATTTGATACTTTCCTTGAAACCCAATGAAAACGACTTGGCTCTGCTTCTACAGGTAATAGTCTAGATTCCTGTTATTTTTTTGAAAAGAGCTTCTTATTCACAGATCTCTAGAATTCTTTCTCTAATTGATGTACAGGAGGAAGATTAACGAATAGAAAACTAATTTTGATATTATTAACTCTGATTCTGAGTAGCGGAGTTTGCCTGGCTGACAATTACGTCGGCGGGATCCCTCTGGCTTCTGTCCACAGCGGAACAGTAAGTGGAGGTGTCTATTGTGATAGCTACTACGGAACAGCAGATCAGGCAATACACGACGCTAAAACTATAGACAAGACCTTTACATTGCCGGCTAACGCCAAGGTCGAATGGGCAATGTTGCTCACAACCGTATACTGCGGACACATGCAAAACAATTACCAGGGACAGGCAACAGTAAGTTTTAATGATAAAACCCTCGGAACAGAGAGTCTTAACGTTCCTTATACATACATTACTAACGGAGGTAACGACGGAAAAGCATATGTCCAGGTAAACGACCATGTTAACAGGGTAACCAGTGACTACATGATGTATTATGATGTCACAGACCTTGTAAAATCTGGGGCAAACAAAGCTACCGTACATACGGAACCGACCGACACTAAATTTGACGGTAGAGTAAAACTGATAACCCTTATTGTAGCTTACAATGACGGTAGCGGAAAAAAGATCTGGTATCAGGTAAACCGCGGACATGATCCAGATACTTATTATGTTGATGACAATGGCGAAACTTACGTTGGGAGTACGTCTTTCCAGGCAGCTTTGCCATCTGATGCGTCCTTGACAGATGCAACGCTTACAGACGTACACATGGCAAGTACAGACGGGTCATACACTTTCAACGGAAAAGCACTCACTTCAGGTACACCTCAGGGTACTTATTGTGGGCTAGATTCCTGGGATGTTAAGGACGATTTTAAATCGACCGGTGCAAATACCCTGACCTATGACCGGACTGACGCATTCTATAAAAATGCACTTGCTATACTGACGGCCGAATACACTAATTCATCCTCAGACAGCGGTAGTGGAGACGATTCATCAGACAACGATACTGTAGACGATTCATCAGACAACGATACTGTAGACGATTCATCAGACAACGATACTGTAGACAATTCGTCAGACAACGATACTGTAGACAATTCGTCAGACAACGATACTGTAGACAATTCGTCAGACAACGATACTGTAGACAATTCGTCAGACAACGATAGCGAGGAAACGAATGGATATACCGGAGATAAGCCTCTTGAAACTTATGCCCATGACACTGTTAAAGGCGACATTATTTATGAGTACGGAGACAGCAAGTACAGCGGCAAGGTATTTTCTGACGGCACATATACAGTACACCACAACCTGAAGCTTCCTGCAGATGCAACTGTAAAGCTTGCAAGACTCTATAATTACTGGACATGGAGTGCTACACGCACTACCGGAGTCTATCCTTCCATGAACCTGCAGTTCCAGGGGACTTCTCTGACTCCGGATGCTGAATACAGTGACCAGAAGGGATGGGGTTCTGTATATGACTACCCAAGTGGTACCTGGGCTTATGATGTAACGGATCTTATAAAAGGAAGTGGAAATTATACCACAGTAGTTACAAATGCCAATAGTGATACCGGAAACTTTGTCTGCTTTGATGGAATCGGTTTACTTGTGGTGTATGAAGATGCCACAGGAAACGAAACCGAATACTGGATAAATGAAGGCTGTGACATGGTGAGTACGATGAGTACTTCAGGTGGTCTGACTCCTGAAGAGGCTACCGTAAAAATCCCATTCAACGGCTCTATAAATCTCAGCAATGTAGACAGTGCCAAGCTCTTGACTGTAGTCCAGTCTGGAGGACATGATGGCATTAGATTGAAATTTAATAAAATGAACATATCCGGTGTTTATGACTCGACTCCATATTCGGATCTGGATATCGATGAAGCTAGACCTGTCGGAAATTATCTCCTGGCCAATAATAACATGGCTCAGATAATTCCTCCATCTATTACAGATAATAGTGGGGACTACCTTGCTCCCTCGAGTGCAATCCTTACTGTCAGTTATAAAGGCGGAACCAGTGACAACGGAACCAGTGACAACGGAACCAGTGACAATGGAACCAGTGACAACGGAACCAGTGACAACGGAACCAGTGACAATGGAACCAGTGACAACGGAACCAGTGACAATGGAACCAGTGACAATGGAACCAGTGACAATGGAACCAGTGATAATGGAACCAGTGACAACGGAACATGTGATAACGGAACCAGTGATAACGGAACCAGTGACAACGGAACATGTGATAACGGAACCAGTGATAACGGAACATGTGATAATGGAACCAGTTCATCTGGATCTGATTCAGCTACGGTATCACTTACTGTGAACATCACACCTGCTATTTGCTTGCAGGTCACACCGAACTCAGTCGATTTCGGAACAGTAAAACCGGGAACGGCGAGTGAGTCCGTACCTTTGACTCTCAAAAACAATGGACATGGTAGTATAAAAGTAACGGCTAAAGTGGAAGACCAGGATGACGGCCCATTCAATACAGGGCTTATGCTTGACCAGAACAAATGTTCTGATTACAGTAAGACAATAGCTTCAAACACGTCCGAAACCTCGGAAGCCCAGCTTGACCTACCAGGAAATTATTCCTCTACAGGACAGTTTAATGGAAGCCTTATATTTTGGGCAGAAGCGGCCTAATAAGGCTGCTTTTTCATTTTTATATTTAGCAAATAATTAAGTCGTGCTTAGTGGCTGGCTGATATTTTATCTTCGTGTTTTTTCTGAGTTTTTCTGTTTTCTAAGCTTACCTGTGTACAAAAAGTTAGTGTACATAAGCAGGTATGAGATCAGAGTACGAATGTGAATATTCTGGAAAAATATCAACTGATTATTAACGAAACACCAATATAATTAATATATCCTGAATTCTTTCGTTCTCTAAAAGCCCAAACCAATATGATTAAAGTAGAATATAAATTGGACAATTCGGACATAAGTCCTAAAAAGTAGCCTGACAGGGTATACCTGATCAATTCTGAAAAACCTTTTCCCTTCTTAGAGGATTCTGCTTCAGAGAACTCTTCATTTTTGGCGTTTATTCTATCCTGGATACTCATTTTATTTTCTGAACATTCATGCCTGGTCCAATATAATTAGTTACAGTTATACCTGAGTTTAAAACCTGAATAGTATCCTCTTCAAATTGAGTGGAAATCCCTCAATTTCCACTCACTGAGCTTTTTTCTCTGATGAGTTGAGCCAGAGATGGCATCTCAAATTTGTTGGCTACTCTATCACATATGTACTGATATGCACTTACCCCCAGTTTCTTTGCTGTCTGAACAATCGTCATAAATGTGTCATTTGCCTTTGTTCCTTCCTCTGTTATGGTTTGAAGGCTCACATCTCTTTT